>JAESFO010000012.1_pt1 | contig 244484 bp, 222 predicted proteins | sample 9269421 | NCBI WGS metagenome assembly JAESFO01 (sample SAMN14502839, study PRJNA617101) | algae metagenome | isolation source: Nostoc desertorum CM1-VF14 and co-occurring heterotrophs from rocky... | place: USA: Clark Mountains, San Bernardino, California | collected 2000-06-05 | reverse complement strand
ATGCCGCCGCGAGATTCGTCGATGCCCCAGCCTTGGCCTGCGGTGTCGCCCGACCAGACGAAGGAGATCGAGCGGCGATCGGATGGGGCCGAACGGAAGCGGCCGATCTTTGCTTCGCCGATGATCGTCGGCTCCGAGAGATCTTGCAGGCGGATGCGATAGAAAATGTCCTGGCTCGCCGGCAAGCCTTCGATCAGGGCTTTGGCGGTGAAGTCGCTCTCGGGCAAGGCATCCATGAACAGCGAGGTATGAATGTCCTTGAAGCTGTCGGTGGTCGCTATATCGACGAGCATGCGCGAAGGACGATCGGCGCGCGCCCAGACGACGCCGCCATCGCCTGAGACATCGCCCGATTGCACGCCATGAGAGAGCTGTGGCCGGTCGCCGGCGCGGCTGATGGCGGGCTTGGCGATGCCGCCGGCGAGAGAAGCGGCGAGGGCCGAACTACCGGCGAGCAGCAGGCGGCGGGACAGGCGCGGCGAAACAATCCGAGGTGTCATTCGAGCCATCGGCTCCTCCTTTGGATCGTTCCAATGTGGGGTGCCTATCTGACGACCGGCCGTAGCTTTCGTGACAGTTTTGTGATGTTCACAGCGGATGAAAATCAGTCGCGCGTGTGAACCTTTCGGCCGGCGACATAAGTCGCCTTGATGGCGCGGTCATCACCCAAGGTCATCAGGATGAACAGGCGCTCGTCGAGGCTGCGGGCATAGGATTCGCGTTCGGCCAGCAGCGGCGTTGCCAGAAAATCGAGTACCGTGAGATCGGCCTCTTTTCCCGCTTCGATACTGCCGATGTGCTGATCCTGATAGATGGCGCGGGCCGAGCCTAAGGTGGCGAGATAAAAAGCCTGGTGCGCCGACAGCGGGAAATTGCGCAACTGCGCCACTTTATAAGCCTCGTTCAATGTGACCAGCGGCGAGAAGCTGGTGCCGGCGCCGATATCGGAACCCAAAGCGGTGCGCACCGGATTGGCCGAGACCAAAGCACGTTCGAGATTGAACAGGCCGGAGCCGAGAAACAGATTCGAGGTCGGGCAATGGACGATGGTCGCGCCCGCTTCGGCGAGGCGCTGCCATTCGGCTTCGACGAGATGAACGCCATGGCCAAAGAGCGCGCGCGGGCCGACGAGGCCGAAATGATCGTAGACGTCGAGATAGTTCCTGTTGTCAGGGAAAAGCTCTTGCACCCATTTCAGCTCGTCGGTGTTTTCCGAAATATGGGTCTGCATATAGGCGCCGGGAATCTCCTTGAAGAGCGCGCCGGCGGCTTCCAATTGGTCGGGCGTGCTGGTCGGTGCGAAGCGCGGCGTCACCACGTAGAAGAAGCGGCCGCGATGATGCCATTTTTCGGCCAGCGCCTTCGATTGATCGTAGCCGGTCTGGGTGGTGTCGCGCAGACCCTCCGGCGCATTGCGGTTCATCAGCACCTTGCCGGTGCCGGTGCGCAGTCCTAAAAGTTCGGCTTCTTCGAAATAAGCATCGACCGCCTCGGGATGGACGGTGGCATAGGTGATCGGCGTGGTGACGCCAGCCTTGATCTGCTCGCGCAGAAACACTTTCGCGACCTGGCGGGCGAAGGTCTTGTCGCGATAGCGTTGCTCGGTGACGAAGACATATTTGTCGAGCCATTCGAGCAGTTTCTTGCCATAGGCGCCGACCATGGGCGTTTGCGGATAATGCACATGGGCATCGATGAAGCCTGGAATGATCAGCCCGTCGCGATGATGTTCTAACGTCACGCCCGCGGGCACACGGCTCGCCTCATAGGCGCCGGCATAGGTGATCTTGCCGTCCGCGATGACGATGAGGCCGTCGCTCTCGTAACGATAGGTGTTCTCCGCCACGTCCTTGAACGGGTTGCCGGTGTAGCTGAGAAACGCGCCACGCAGGGCGGAGGTCATGATCGAAGGTCCTTCACGGCGAAGCGGCGCTTCCGGGAGATTGCATGAAAGTGGAGTGGATACAAAATTCGCAGCGAGATTTATCGAGATTGGTATTCAAACGGATTTTGCAGCTCTCGCAAAAATGGGTTGAAATTCGCAGGGGAGTTTTTGCATGAACCGTTTCGTCATCATTTCGGGCTGTTCCGGCGGCGGCAAATCGACCTTGCTCGCCGAGCTGGCGCGGCGCGGCCATGCGGTGGTGGAGGAGCCCGGGCGGCGGATCGTGCAGGAGGAGGAAGCCCAGCGTGGCACGGCTTTGCCCTGGATCGATCTGGCCGCTTTCCTGCGTCGTGCCGCGGCGCTGTCGCTGGCCGATCGCGAGGCTGTGGCGCAGGAGCCGGGCTGGGTGTTTTTCGACCGGGGGCTGGTCGATGCCGCGGTCGGTCTTGAGCATGAAACTGGTGAGCCGGTGTTGCAGGTGCTGGGCCAGGCGCATCGCTACCACGGCCAAGTCTTCCTGACGCCGCCGTGGCCGGAGATTTATGTCACCGATCCGGAACGGCGTCATGGTTTCGAGGCGGCGGTGGCCGAATATGAGCGCCTGCTGCGGGCTTATCCGGCGCTGGGCTATGACGTGATCGTCCTGCGGAAGGTGAGCGTGACCGAGCGCGCCGATTTCATTTTACGCCGGCTGGACGGCGATTAACGGCGCTCAACGGTTCTTGGCGAGCCGCGTCGCCAGCACGTTGCGGATGGCGAAGCTCGAATGAATGCGCTGCACGCCGGGCAGGCGCGAGAGAATGCCTTTGTGAATGGCTTCGAAATCGCCGGCGCTCGCCACTTCGACACGCAAGAGATAATCGGCGCCGCCGGTCATCAGATAGCATTCGAGGATTTCGGGATGCTGGCGCACGGCGGCTTCGAAACGGTCGAGATCCTCCTCCGTCTGCCGCTCCAGGGTGATGTTGATGATGACGGCGATGGCGGAGGCATCGGACGCCTGGCCGATCAGCGCCGTATAGCCGCGCAGAATGCCGTCGCGTTCCAGCATCTGGATGCGCCGCAGGCAGGCTGAAGGCGACAGGCCGACTTCGGCGGCGAGCTTGGTCGTGCTGATGCGGGCGTTGAGCCGTAGCAGGCGGATGATGTTGCGGTCGATCGTGTCCAGTCCAGCCATGCAAATATCCAGCGTGATTTGCGATAAATAATCAAAAATCATCTATTTTTGCAAGAAATAGAGAGTAAATGCGCGAAAATTTCGTATATTTTGCAATAGATTGCCCCTCGGGTTGATTGGAGCGGGCAATGGGTGAAGTGGTGAGATTGGGGTACGCCCCAAGTGGGTGTTCCGGCGTGCTCACCATTGATCTTGGCGCTCTTCAGCGGAACTACCGGGCGCTGGCCGACCGATTGCGCCCGGCCGCGACGGCGGCGGTGGTCAAAGCCGATGCCTATGGGCTGGGGGTCGATCAGGTCGGCCCGGCGCTTCAGACCGCCGGCTGCCGCGATTTCTTCGTGGCGCAGTTGAGCGAAGCGGTGTCTTTGCGGCGGCTTCTCACTCATGAAGTGCGCATCTATGTGCTCAACGGCTTGCAGCCCGGCGAGGAAGCAGCCGCTGCCGATCTTGCCGTTGTCCCTGTGCTCAATTCGCTCGAACAGCTTTCGCTTTGGTCGGCGCTCGCCAAGCAGCGCGATGTCAGGCTGCCGGCGCTGTTGCAGGTCGATACGGGCATGTCGCGCCTCGGTCTGTCACGCCAAGAGGTCGATGCGCTCGCCGCCGATCGCGGCCTTGGCGAAGGTGTTGATCTGCGTTTTCTGATGAGCCATCTCGCCTGTGGCGACGAGCAGGCTCATGGGCAGAATGCCGAGCAACTGGCGGTGCTGCATCAGGTCGCCGCCTTGTTCCCCGATCTGCCGCTGTGCTTCGCCAATTCAGGCGGCATCTTTCTCGGGCACGGCTTTCACGGGAGCCTGGCGCGTCCGGGCATCGCGCTTTATGGCGGTACGCCAAGCGATGCGCCTGACGCCGGGATGCAGCCGGTGGTGCGCCTCGACGTGCGCGTGGTGCAGACGCGCAGCGTGCCGGCGGGGACGCGCGTTGGTTATGGCGCCACCTATGTCGCTTCCGCCGAGATGCGGCTGGCAACCCTGGCGGCCGGCTATGCCGACGGTCTGCTGCGCAGTCTCAGCAACGCAGGCGCCGCTTATTATGAGGGCGTCCGCCTGCCGATCGTCGGCCGCGTTTCCATGGACAGTCTGACGATCGATATCAGTGCTTTGCCAGCATCGACGCTACGTCTCGGCAGTATGGTGGAGATCATCGGTCCGCATCAAAGCCTGGAGATGATCGCGGCGGACGCCGGCACCATCTCCTATGAAATCTTGACCAGTCTTGGCCGCCGCTTTCATCGTCATTATGTCGTGTAGACCGAGGCTACTATGAAAATCGTCGTTCTGGGGGCCGGCGTCATCGGCGTCACATCAGCCTATTATTTGGCGAAGGCCGGCCATGAAGTGGTCGTGCTCGACCGTCAGCCGGATGTGGCGCTGGAGACCAGTTTCGCCAATGCCGGTGAAATCTCGCCGGGCTATGCCTCGCCCTGGGCGGCGCCGGGCATTCCGATGAAGGCGGCGAAGTGGGTTTTCATGAAACACGCGCCGCTCATTCTGCATCCTCTGATGGATACGGCGACGTGGCGGTGGATGTTTTCGATCCTGATGAACTGCACCGCATCGCGTTACGCGCTCAACAAGAGCCGCATGGTGCGCGTCGCCGAATATAGCCGCGACTGTCTGATCGCGCTGCGCGACGAGCTGGGCATCGCCTATGATCACCGTACGCAGGGCACCTTGCAGTTGTTTCGCACCCAGAAGCAGCTCGACGGCACGGCCAAGGATATCGAGGTGCTGCGCGAGTATGGCGTCGCCTATGAGGAGCTTGATCCCAGCGGCTGCGTTGCCGCCGAGCCGGCGCTTGCCCATGTGCGCGAAAAATTCGTCGGTGGCCTGCGGCTGCCGCATGACGAAACCGGCGACTGTTTCAAATTCACCACGGCGCTGCGCGCCCAGGCTGAAGCACTGGGCGTGACGTTTCGTTTCGGTGTCAATTTGCGCGGACTGACCCAGGTGGGCGATCGCGTCATGGCGGTCGAGACCGATCAAGGCGCGGTGAGCGGCGATGTCTTCGTCACGGCGCTCGGCAGTTTCTCCTCGGCCATGCTAAAACCGCTCGGGCTGAAACTGCCGATCTATCCGGTGAAGGGCTATTCGATCACCGTGCCGATTGTTGAAGAAAGCCGCGCGCCCGTCTCCACCATCATGGACGAAACCTACAAGATCGCCATCACGCGTCTGGGCGATCGCATCCGCGTCGGCGGTATGGCGGAGATCGCCGGCTTCAACACCGATCTGCCGCAAAGCCGGCGCGGTACGCTGGAGTTTTCCGTCGAGGATCTGTTTGGCGGCGCCGGCGACCAGAGCCGGGCCAGTTTCTGGACCGGCCTGCGGCCGATGACACCGGACGGCACGCCGATCATCGGCGCGACGCGGTTCCAGAATCTCTATATCAACTCCGGTCACGGCACGCTGGGGTGGACCATGGCCTGCGGCTCCGGTCGCGTGCTGGCGGACCTGATCGGCGGCCGCAAGCCGGAGATCGAGACCGCCGATCTGGCGCTCAGCCGCTATAGCTGATCGAAATCGTTCATCGACTTTTACAGCTTTAAGATTTGGATCGATGTCGGGGGCATCGCTATCTTCCTCTCGTGCGCCGGCTTCAGCATCCGGCGACGGGGGAGGATGGAATGGCTGAGAGTGAGCAGCGGGCTAATCCGGCCGGCATCAGACTGGGCGTCGTCAGCGCGATCATCGCCGCGAGCCTGACGACCAGTATCACCGTGCCGCCGATCCTGCCGAAAATGCTGGATCATTATCGCGACGTCGCCAATGCCACCGTGTTGGTGCCCTTGGTGGTCACTTTGCCATTCTTGGTCAGCGTCATCATCGCCCCCTTCATCGGCGCTTTGAGCGATCGGATCGACCGTCGCGCCATCGTCATTGCCGCGTCGCTGCTGGCGACCGTTTTCGGTTGCGCGCCTTTCTTTCTCGAAGAGCTTTATGCGGTTCTGGCGGCGCGCTTGCTCATGGGGCTCGCCACGGGCACCTTGCTGGTCTGTACCTCGGCCTTGATTGCCGATCTGTTCACCGGCCCCGGGCGGCAACGCATGCTAGGCATGAAATATGCCGCGCTCGGCGTCACCCATATTTTCGCCTTCGCTTTGATCGGTCATCTCGCCGAGACCGACTGGCGCAATGCCTTCCTGATTTTTCTCTGGGGCCTCGTCGCCGCCGGCCTGACATGGACGTTCATTCCGCGCCGGCCGAATGCGGCGCCTGGTGTGGTGGCGGCGCCGGTCGCACCCATCCCCTGGCTGCGGCTGGCGCCGGTCTTCGCCGGTGTGCTGCTCGGCGCGATGACATTCGACGTCTTGCTCACCGGCACCCCTTTCCTGGCCATCGAACGCGGCTTTGGCGGCGCGCGCATGGCCGGCTATCTCGCCGCCGTGGCGTCGACGGGCATGTTGATCGGCGCCAGCGCCTTTCCCTTCATCGCCCGGCGTCTTGAAGGCACAGCATTGTGGGTGGTGATTTTCGTCATCACCTCTGCCGGCTATGTGTTTCTCGCGGCGGCGCCGTCCTTGCCATTCATGGTGGCGGGCATTCTCATCGTCGGCACCGGCTGCGGTATGGTGCAGCCCAATAGTCTGAGCCTGCTGTTCGGGCAGGTGCCGGTGACGGCGCGCGGGCGTGTCGCGGGCGTGCAGACGACCTGCTTCTTTCTCGGCATGGCGGCGGGTCCCTTGATCGGCGTCACGCTCGGCAAGGCGCTGGGCTCGCATGTCATTCTGTTCGATGGCTTCGGTCTCGTGCTGGCTGCGATCGCGGCGGTCTATCTGCTGCTGTTCTGGCGCGCGCGCTCTTCCGATCGGCGTGGCGAACGGACTGAGCCGGCGAAGCCGATCAGTCCTGCTCATTGAGACGTTAGTTTTTATGCGTTGGATTGATTGAACACCGGCTCCTAGGCTTCTCCCGTGTTTGAAAACGAGGTGTGAGGGAGGCGCCTATGCCGGAGATGTTGAGGTCGCGATCCGCTGCGGAGCGCGACGGCTTTCTATCCTACGATCTGCTGGGTCTGACCGTCGCGTTCGACCGCATCTATCGCGTGCCAATGGCCGAACTCTGGGCCTGTCTGACGGAGCCCGATCGGATGGCCGGCTGGTTGGGACCGGTCGAAGAGGTCGATCTGCGTGTCGGCGGTCGCATTGTTCTCTGCCTGCATCCGCAGAACGGCGCCTGGCTGCGCGGCGAGATTTTGGCCTTGGAGGACGGCCGTAAGCTTGAATTCACCTGGACCGTGCCGGCGCATGGTCAGGCGCCCGATTTTTCCGGCTCGGTGCTGGCGCTGGGCCTTGGTCCTGCGCCCGGCGGCAGCCGCTTGTTGTTTCGACATCGTGGCGTGCCCGAGCCGCGTGTGCCCGACATTCTCGCTGCTTCCCATCTGCGTCTCGATCAATTGCCAACCGCGTCCGGTGCGCGCGCGGTCGTCGATCGCCAGCGCTTTCTCGCGCTGCGCGAGCTTTATGCCCGCGATTTTTCGTTTGGAAAGGAGACTGTCTGATGCGTGCCATTGTCATTTCGCAACCGGGTGGTCCTGAAGTGCTGGCGTTGCGCGATGTCGCCGAACCCAAGCCAGGACCGAGCGAAGTGGTGCTGCGTGTCGGCGCTGTATCGGTCAATCGCTCTTATGATCTGGCCGTGCGCGCCGGTACGTCGCCGTTCAATCCGTCCTATCCGCTGACACCCGGCGTCGATCCATCCGGCGAGATCATCGCGGTGGGTGATGGCGTCGATCGCGCCCGCATCGGCCAGCGCGTGACAGTGCTCGGCATGGTTCGTTGCGGCAAATGCGAGCCTTGCCAGGCCGGGCGTCGCTGCGTCCATAACAAGCCGATCGGCGTGCAGGCGCCTGGTGGCTGCGCCGAACATGTCAGCGTCGATGAATTGCAGGTGCGTCCGATCCCCGATGGGCTCGGCTATGCCGATGCGACGGTGATCTGCCGCCATGGCGCGGCGGCAACGGCGCAAATCGCCACGGCCGCCTTGCAGCCGAGCGAATGGATTTTGGTGATGGGTGCGGCCGGCGGGCTCGGTAATATCCTCATTCAACTCGCCGCCATGGCCGGTGCGAAAGTGATCGCGGCGGCGGGTTCTGCGGCGCGCGTGCAAGCGGGGCTCGATGCCGGCGCTGCTTTCGGCATCGATTATCGCCGCGAGGATCTGGCCAAACACGTGATGGAGATCACTGATGGTCGTGGCGCCGATGCGGTGCTGGAAAACATCGGCGATCCCGATTTGTTCAAGGGCGCCTTCGCCAGCCTCGCCATGGGCGGACGGCTTGTCACCATGGGCTATCATGGTGGCGGCATCGTGCCGCTCGATGTGAAGCACCTGCATCTGAAACGGCTGCGCGTGCTCTCCGTCGCGCCGGCCAAGGGCGATGCCGATCTGATGCGCTGTCTGCAATGGGGCGCCGAGGGCAAACTGACGGCGCTGATCGCCAAAACCTTTCCGCTTGAGGAGACCATCGCAGCGCATCGGCTGGCGGAACAGGGCGATGCCATCGGTAAGATCATCATCGCGCCGTGAGGAGAGAGTGATGCGCGAAATGGTCGTCGCGGCGGTGACGCGCCCGGTGGCTGGCGTACGTCGCTTCGTGCTGGCGGCGGCGGATGGTCGGCCGCTCCCCGCCATTGCGCCGGGCGATCACATTGAGGTCGAAACGCCGTGCGGTCTCCTGCGGCCCTATTCGTTGTGTGGCGACCCGGCTCAGCGGGAGACTTATGAGATTGCCGTTTTGCGCGAGGTGCAGGGGCGGGGCGGCTCGCGCGCGATGCATGACGCTCTGGCGAAAGGCCGGCGCTTGCGGATTTCAGAACCGCGAAGCCTGTTTCCGCTGCGATCGGGCGCGTCCTTCTATCGGCTGATCGCTGGCGGCATCGGCGCGACGCCGCTGGTCGCCATGGCGCATCATCTGGTGCGCGAGAAGCAGCGCTTTGATTTTCATTACTGCGCGCGCAATCGCGAAAGCCTGGTGTTTTGGCCGGAGCTGGAGCGGCTGGTGCCGCATGGTGCCCTGCATGTGCATCTTTCCACCGGTGAGGATGCGCGGCGTTTCGTACCGCGCGCCGATCCGCCGCCCGAAGGTTGCGCGGTCTATTGCTGCGGCCCGCTCTCGCTGATGGAGGCGGTGCATACGGCCTATAGCGGCCTCTATCCTGTGCATAGCGAGAGTTTCAAACCGCAGGTGCCCGATGATGCGACTGCGTTCGAGGTCGTGCTGGCGCGCTCGGGGCGCACCGTGCCGGTGAAGGCGGATGAGAGTATTCTCGTGGCGCTCTGGCGCGCCGGTATCGAACGTCCGTTGAGCTGCGAGACCGGCATTTGCGGCACGTGTCGCACGCCATGGTGTGGCGGCGAGCCGGAGCATCGCGATAGTGTGTTGAGCGCGGAAGAGCGCCAGCGCGAAATGCTGATCTGCGTGTCGCGCTGTCGGTCGAAGACATTGGTGTTGGATATTTAGCAACGTGCCCGTCGTTGGGTAGCGCGACAATCTTGGTGTCATCCCGGACACTTGTGCAGCAAGTGATCCGGGATCCAGGGGCGCGTGGTAAACTCTGTCGAAGCGTTTGCCCCTGGGTCCCGGATCGCGCCGTTGGCGCGTCCGGGATGACACCGAGGCTTAGTCCTTCGCCGGATAAAGGCTTCTGATCTGCGCTTGCAACCAAATCAGCGGCGGCTCGGACATGCGGGCCTTGCTGATCAGAATGTCGAGCGTGGTGCGTGGCGGCTTCACCGGCGGGTCGAACATCACCAGGCCTTGCGTGTCGACGAACAGGCTCGCCAAAGTGCGATCGACGATGGCGACCATGTCGGTGCGCGCCACCATGAGTGGCGCGGCCAGATAATGCGGTTCGACGACGACGACATTGCGCTTCAAGCCTTCGGCCGCGAGAGCATCGTCGATCGGCTCGCCCGTATAGCCATGCGGCGCGATGACGAGATGCGGCAGCACGGCGAAGGTTTTCAACGTCATCGGCGCCTTCAGGCAGGGATGATCGCGCCGCACGATGGCGACGAATTCGAGCGCTGTGATCGGCGCGCGCTCCAGCCGTGCGATGGTGGCCGAGGATACGGTGATGGCGAGGTCGATCTCCATCCGGTCGATGGCGGCGACCACATCGTCGCGGCCGGTCGGCAGAACGCTGATGCCGACGGCTGGCGCCTCGCGACGCAGTTTCTCCATCAGCGGGATCAGCACTGCGTTGATCGCGCCGTCGGTGGCGCCGATCTTGAATTCGTGTGCCCGTGTCGCGTCGAACTGGGTGGGATCGGCGAGGATGTCGCTGGCATCGGCCAACACCTGCATGATGCGCGGCGCCAGCGCCATGGCGCGCGGCGTCGGTTCCACGCCCTTGGGATGGCGCACGAACAGCGGGTCATTGAGGGTTTCGCGTAAGCGCCCAAGCGCATGGCTGACAGCCGATTGGGTGAGGCCGAGGCGCTGCGCCGCGCGCCCGACATGGCGCTCCGCCATGAGGACTTCGAACACGATCAGATAGTTGAGGTTGGCTCGACGTAGATCGAAATGGCTCATGAAGAAATGAATTTATACGAGTTGGATTAATCGCGTCAATCGAACCACTGTCGCTGCCCATGGAGGTGGCTGTCTCGGCAGCACGACAGGGAGTGGACATCGTGAATTTCCAATCAAAACCTGAACGGGTCGATTTCAATCAGATCACGGCGACCGTGGAGGATGAGGATTACAGCCGGCTGTTTCCAGCCGAGCGCTACATTTCGCGCGAGTGGTTGCAGCGCGAATATGAGGAGCTGTGGTCGCGTGTCTGGCAGTGGGCCTGCCGCGAGGAGGAGATTCCGCACCCCGGCGACTATTACGAATATCGCATCGGCGATCAGTCAGTGTTGATCATCCGCACCAATGATGGCCGCATCAACGCCTTCCACAATAGCTGCATGCATCGCGGCACGCGGCTCGCCGAGGGTGGCACGCCTGTGGGCGGCGCGGGCTCCTTCCGCACGCGCACGCCCGTCGGCGGCACGGGGTCGATGCAGAACAACAAGGCGCATTTCAAAGGCAAGATCCAATGCGTCTTCCACGGCTGGGCCTGGGATCTCGATGGCGACATCGCCCATCTGCCTGGTGCCAAGGATTTCGCGCCCGAATGCATTCAGCGCGACAAGATCGGCCTGCGCAAAGTGCTGGTCGATACGTGGGAAGGCTTCGTTTTCATCAATTTCGATCCAAACGCCGGGCCTTTGCTCGACTATCTCGATCCGGTGCCGGAGCGGCTGGCGAAATTCGAGATCGGCAAGATGCGCATCCTGCGCCATTACACGACGATCCTGCCGTGCAATTGGAAATACGGCGTCGATCAGTTTCAGGAAGGCTATCACGTCTGGGCCACCCATGTGATGGACATGAACGAAGTCGGCGCCGTGTCGACCGGGCCGGGCGGCCGGCGCGTCGGCGAAATGGCGAAGGGGCCGCCGCCGGCCGATATCGTCGGCGCGATGACGACCTATTCGCTGCATGGCCGCCACACCAATTTCTGGGAGCCGGATTGGGAGCTCGGCACCGGCCTGCCCAAGGGCGTGAAGCTGCGCGATATTGCGGCGGATCCGAGAGCTTGGATCCGCGAAGCGATTTCGACCATGGTGGTGCAGGGCCGCGCCGCGCAGTATGAGGTCGATTATTTCGACACGCTGAAAGAACTGCCGCTCGATATGGAGGGGCCGCATTTCATGGCGCTCAATCGCCGCGATGCTTGCGCGGCCAAGGGCATCGATCTGTCAGCCCTGACCGATGAAGAGCTTTACGGCTTTCCCTGCGAGCACCGCATCTTCCCCAATATGCTGGGGCCGGTGGCCGGCAATACGTTCGGCCTGTTCCGCTCGCGGCCGAATGGCAACGATCCCGACAGTTGCATCTGGGACATGTATTTCATGTTCCGCTATGCGGAGGGGGAGGAGGTGGAGCGCGATGTGCTTTATATCCCCGATTGGCGCAATCCGCCGCCGGGCCGCATCACGCCGTCGTTCATGCAGGATTGGCGCACGACACCTTTGTTCCAGGCCGGCATGCATCAGAAGAGCTTCCCCGGCCATCGCTTCTGCCGGCAGGAGCAGAACATCATCCACACCCACAAAATGCTCGATCAGATCATCGGCAAGGAGCTGACTGCATGACGTCACTGCGCCGCGACTTGCCGCAGCGGCCAGAGCGAGGTGAGGCGATCGGCGAGGCCGGCGCGCTTGGCGATGTCGGCACCCAGGCGTTCGGCCTCGCGCAGGACGTCGCTGGGATCAGGACCGTTGGCGAATTGACCGTCACGATAGACGATGCGGCCGTTGACGATGACGGCTTTCGCATCCGACCCCTTGCCGGCGCAAAGGAAGGTGGACAGCGGCCGCTGTAGCGGGCCGACATGGCGGCGGCGCATGTCGAAGATGGCGATGTCGGCTTGCTTGCCTGTTTCCAGCGAACCGATCTCATCGTCGAGCCCCAAAGCGCGCGCCGCGTTGATCGTCGCCATTTCCACGGCGCATTCCACGGGCATGCGCGTGGGATCGAGATGGCGCTGGTGTTGGAACAGCACGCAGGCCTTGATCTGTTCGAACATGTCGTCGGAATAGTCGACCATCGGCCCGTCGGTGCCGAGCGCCGTGGTGATTCCGAGGTCATAGGCATTGGCGGCCGGGGCGATGCCGCCGCCGCGAATGGCTTCGCTGGTCGGCGTATAGACGAGGCTCGCGCCGACATGGGCCATCTGTTCGAGATCGAGTTCGGTGCAATGGATGCAATGGGCGAGCAGCCAGCGTTCGTCGAGCACACCGAGCTGCATCAGATAGCGCACATCGGTGCGGCCGGTGTGCCGCAAGTGCTGCAGAAACCCTTTTTCCAGCGAGAAGGTGCCGGCGGCGATATGGCTCGAAATGCGCAGGTCGAGGTCGCGCGCTAGCTCGGTGCCGCGCAGGATCAACTCCTCGGTGCTCATGCCCGATGAGGTCCAATGGGCATTGGCTTCGATCACCATGCCCATGCGGACGAGACCGTCGTGCGCGCCATTCCAACGCCGCACGTCTTCCCTGACGGCGGCCAGCGATTCATCGAGCGACAGCGGATGAGCGGTGAAGCGCGGGTTGCGGCAGCGCAATTCCTTGCCGAACACCTGGCGGATGCCAAGCTCGGCCTGCGGGGCGACGATCGCCTTCACGGTCTCCGATGTCGTCACCGTCACCGAATGATTGAAGGAACAGGTGGTGCCGGTCGCCAGCATTTCCAGACCGCATTGATAGCTGGCGACCTGCATGGCGTCGGTCGAAAGATGTTGCACCAAAGGAAAGACGAGATCGCTGATCCAGTCTTCCAACAGCAGGCCGTCAGCCATGCCTTTGAAGAGGCTGTACCAGTGGTGTTGATGCGCATTGATGAGGCCAGGCATGACGAGGCAGCCTTTAGCGTCGATCACTTCGTCGAAATCGTTTTGGTCGAAATCGCTTTGATCGAAAGCCGCTGATGATGGGAGAACGGCTTCGATCTTGCCGTTGCCGACCATCACAGCGCCATCTGGCCAGACATCGCGATTGTCGTTCACGGTGACGACATAGCCATTCTTGATCAAGATACGGGTCATAGCTTCCTCACCTTTCGGGCGACGGCATTAGGGCTTGCCGACCGCCCAGGGCGCGATCCAGCGGTCGATGCGTTCCTGTGTTTTGATGATCACGCCGCCGAAAACGGCGAGAACGAGCAAAGCAGCGAAGACTTTCTCGGTTTCCAGCACTTGGCCGTAGCGGATCAGCAGATAGCCCATGCCGCTCTGGCTCGAAGCGCCGATCATTTCGGCCGCGACGACGAGAATGATGGTGACGCCCATGCCCAGATGCAGGCCTGAGAAAATACTGGGCACGGCGGCGGGGATGACCACCTTCAACTGCACCTGCCGTTCATTGGCACCAAGATCGCGTGCGGCGCGCAGCAGACCCTGATCGGCCTGGCGGATGCCGGCATAGGTGCTGATGACGACGGGAAAGAAAGCGGAAATGGCGCTGATGGTGAGAATGTAGGCTTCGCCGGTGCCAAGCCAGATGATGAGCAAGGGGATCAGCGAAATCTTCGGCAGAGGATAGAGCGCCGCGATCCAGGGATCGAGCAGACGTGAGACGATGCGCGACATGCCCATCAGCACACCCAGCAGAATGCCGAAAAAGCCGGCGACGAGAAAGCCGGCCATGATGCGCAGAAAGGTGACGCTCAGGTGAAAGGGCAGCGAGCCATCGGCGATCATCAGGGCCAGATAATCAGCGATGGCGCTGGGCGCGGGCAGAATGATCGGCGCGATACCGCGCAGACGCACGATGGCTTCCCAGGCGACAAGAAACAGCACGACGGACGCGGCAGGCAACAGCCTGAGCCAGAGCGGATCCTTGGACTTCTTCGGACGTTTCTTGACACTCATTGTTCTGCCGCTTCGTTCTGCTGTTGCATGGCGTTCAGAACCTCTTCGCGGATGAGATGCAGGATGCGATCGTAGAGATCGCCGAATTCGGGCGTATTGATCAGTTCCTGCGAGCGCGGCCGCGGCAGATCGATCTTGATGATCTCCTTGATGCGGCCGGGGCGTGCTGTCATCACCACCACTTCATCGCCGAGCAGGATCGCTTCATCGATGGCGTGGGTGACGAACAGGATGGTCTTGCGGGTGCGCTCGAAAATGCGGGTGAGTTCTTCCTGCATGACGATCTTGGTTTGCGCATCGAGTGCGGCGAACGGCTCGTCCATCAACAGGATCGGCTGGTCCATCACCAGGGCGCGAGCTAGGGCGACGCGCTGGCGCATGCCACCGGAAAGCTGGCTGCAGCGCTTCTCCTCGAAATGTTTGAGGCCGACCGAGGCGATCATGTCGCGCGCGCGGGCGTAGCGTTGGGCACGCGGCACGCCCGCCATCTCCAGGCCGAAGGCGACATTGTCGATGACATTGCGCCAAGGAAAGAGATTGAGGTTCTGCCACATCATCACCGAGCGTTCGCCTGGCTTGGCCGGGGCCGTCGGATTGACAGGATCGACGATGCGGATCGTGCCTGATGTCGCCTGTTCGATGCCGCCGACGATCTGCGTGAGGGTGCTTTTGCCGCAACCGCTGGGACCGAGCAGACATGTCAGCTTGGCCGAAGCGAAGTGATGGGTGATGCCATCGAGCGCGGTGATGCCGTCGCCGCCATCGTCCCAGATTTGCACGAGATTCTCGACAAAGATATCCATGTCGTCTCCACGTACTGCGTTTCTTGGTGCCGTGTCTCTCGACGGCATTGACACTCCAGCTCGGGTCGGCCAGATTAAATACTCAATGCTAATTATCTTAATGTTGAGATATCTTGAGATGGTCTGTCAAGAGCATCAAAGCGGCAGGAGTGGCGAATTTTCCAGCATGCGGGTTAGATTGGCGCCATGACAAACCAACTCACTGATTCCGTCGAACATCTGTTGCAGGAATGGCGGCGCGAGCGGCCGGAACTCGATCCCGCGCCGATCGGCGTGCAGGGTCGGCTCGTGCGCCTGTCGGCGCATCTGCTGCGCGCGGCGGAGGATTATCTCAATCCGCTCGATCTCGGCTGGGAGGCGTTCAGCCTCATCGTCACCCTGCGCCGCTCCGGCAAGCCCTATGAAATGCGGCCGACCGATATTCTGCGCGAATCCCTGCTCACGTCGGGCGCCGTCACTAATCGCATCGATCGTGTCGAGCGCTTGGGGCTGGTCGAGCGCCGGCCCGATACGGAGGATCGCCGCAGCTACGTCATCAAGCTGACGCCGGCGGGCAAGAAGCTGGCGGATAAGGCGATCGCCACGCATATCGATGCGGTCGAAGGTCTGCTCGATGTGCTCTCGGCCAAGGAGCAGACGCAGCTTGCGGGCTTGCTGTCGAAACTGCTTGGCGCTTTCGAGGACAAGGCGAAACCGAAAGCGCGTGGGCGCAGCCGTGCGGTGGCGCAGGACTCGTGAGATCGTAGCCGCTTATTCGGCGGCGATCTGGCCGACGTGCGCGAGATCGACGAAGCGGATGCCGTCGGGAACGATGATGATCAGTTTGTCGCGCACCATTTTGGTGAAGGTGCGGCTCACCGTTTCGATCGTCAGCCCGAGATAATCGGCGATATCGAGCCGGCTCATCGGCAGTTGCAAGGTGGCGCCTTGATGGCCAAAGCGGCTGTTGCGGGCGCGCAGCATCGTCAGGAAGGAGGCCACGCGCTCTTCCGCCGTGCGGCGGCCGAGCAGCACGAGCTGTTCCTGCGCCAAGCGCAATTCGTTGGCGGAAAATTCCAGCAGGCGTCTGACGAGATCGGGCTTGGTATCGAGATAGTTCAGAAATGCCTTCTTGCGGAAGCGGCAGGCGGTGACGGGGCCGATCGCTTCGGCGGTGAAATTGCTGCGGTCCTGAAACGACAGGCCGAGAAAGTCGCCGGCGATGGCGAAGCCGATCACTTGCCGCCGTCCGTCCGACAGAATTTTGCTCAGCCGGACGCAGCCCGACGTGACGTTGAAGACGTTTTGGACCGGTTCGTCCTGGAGGAGGAGGGCGGACTTGGGCGCGACCGAGGTCGGCTCGCTCAAAGCTTGCAGTTCGCCCAGTTCGTCATCGTTCAGCGCGGCGCAGACGCTGAACGGGCGCACCGCGCAGTCCTTGCACCGTGCGGGATGACTTTGGCCTGTGCTTTCACAACAATCCGCCGACATGATCGGCCTCTCCAATGAAAGCCCACCCTATCATCCGGCTTTCCGTGCAACATTGATCTAGATCAATGAGCTGGCCTATCACGCCCCCCTTCAATGCGCCAGCAAGCAGGAGACCGGGCTGCTTTCGAGGAGATCGCGGGTCACGCCGCCAAAAGCCCATTCGCGCGTTCGGCTATGGCCATAGGCGCCTGCGACGATGAGATCGGCGGCGACGGTTTCGCTGAAGGCATAGAGGTCTGAGGAGATGCCGTGAACGAGCTGCGGCTGCACTGCCGCCTGCGCGGCAATGCCGCGAAACATCAGATATTCCACGACATCCTTGACGCTATCAGCCGCATATTCGGTGCCGAAGCTGGCGACCCAGACACTTTGCGCCCGATCGAGCAGGGGCAGCGCGTCTTGAACGGCCCTGCGACATTCGGTCGTGTCGCTCCAGGCGATGACGATCCGTTCGGCGTGCAGGTGGTCAATATGACGCGGCACGACGAGAACGGGTTTGCCGGCGGACATGACGATGTCGCCGGGATCGACGCCCATGGATGGCGAAGCCAGACCGCCAGGAACGACGATCAAATCCGCTGCGCGGGCTTGCGCGATCAGGTGAACCTGCGGCGCCTGGATGTCAAAGCGGCTTTCCGTTTTCGGCCGTTTGGCGGTGAGACGTTTGAAACGGGCCTCCGCCTCCTTGACTATGTCCTCGACGCCGTCGCGTTGCAGTTCCATGACGACACCCGGCGACACGCCGTCGGCGACGAAGGGAATGAAATCATGGGCGCCGGCGCCGATCAGCCGCGCATCGAAGCGATCGGCCAGGTTTGCGGCGAGTTTGACACGGGCCGCCAGATCGTTGGATCGATCGACGTTCACCAACAGGCTTCTGAACATTTGCGTCTCCGCTGTGCGATTTCACACGCTATGGGCTGCGACGATGCAGGAGCTTGCCGGCACGGGCATTGATTTCGCTCAAAAGGCAGATGGCGGCTCGATCGCCGATGGTTTTGGCGGATTAGCCCTGAAGCGGGCGCGCGATTACTCGCGAGCGATTTGATTTATAAGGGATTTATCCATGGTTCGTAAGATTGCGATGGCGGTTGTCGCCGCGGGCGCCGTGAGCGTGGCCCTGTCGAGCGCGCAGGCGCAGCAATGCGCCGCCAATTTCAATATGGCCGGCACGCCAATGCTTACCGCTTTAACATATCGCACCTTCGATATGGTGCCGCGACCGCAACCGGCGGTCTTGGCGGATTTGGCTTCCGCCGTTGCGGCAGAAGGCTTTCTGGGCATCAAGGTCGATAAGGGACTGGGCGCCATCACGGCGATGCAAGAGACGAGCGGCTCGGGTCGGCCACAGACGTTGCGTGTGACGGCACGCAAGGCTGGCAGCGGCACGCGTGTCGATGTTGTCTTCATGGTGCAGCCAGGGCAGATCGCGCCGGAAGATTATATCCGCCAGGCTTTCTGCCGGGTGATCTCCGGAGCGCGGCGTTAGTCTCGATCGCGGCTTGGAAGATTTGAATACCGCCTGGATTCTTGGATTCGAGTAACCAAAAAATGGGGAAAGACTCAATTGCCGGCGTAACGATCAATGACTTGCGATCAGGTCGCCCTGAGTCCGCCGTTTTTAATTTGACGCGAAATCGGGAGTCGGTTCTATTGATCGTGTCGTCGCTGGTCCGCTGCCGTGCGATTGACCGTCCCGTCGCCGATAAGGGCTTCCTGGCGCAACACTGAACCCCGCCGCTCGCCGCCGCGGGGTTTGTTTTTGCAGCAACTCTGGCAAAAGTGGCTGGCCGTTTGCGCAAAAGCTGCTAGCCCATGCCAGCATGATGCAACTGTCTTTTCCTAGAATGTGTTTTGCTGCGTCGCAGCATCGGTCGGCCGCATGGTGATCGGTATTCTGGCGGCCGAGGCTTTGCTGGCCTTCTGCACTTTGGCCTTTGAATTGGCGATGGCGCGGCTGATCGCGCCTCATGCCGGTATGTCGACCGATACATGGACGGCCATCATCGCCGCGTTTCTCGTCGCCTGGGCGCTCGGCACCTTTGTCGGCGGCCGCATGGCCGAAGGCATTTCGGTCGCGCGCGTGCTGTATCGCGCCGCCATCGCTGCCGTTGTAGGTGCTGTGCTGGCGGCGATCGTGCCCTCGCTTCTCAATGCATGGGACCAGATGGTGCTCGACCCGGCGCCACTCGAAGTTTGGCGCGTCGTTCTCTTCGCCGGTCTGCCGCCGTTGCCGGTCGGCTTCTGCTTCGGTCTCGCTGCGCCACTGTTGCTGACGGCGATGGTGCGCTTGACCAAGGGCAGTGGTGTCGCCATCGGCCTCGTCAATGCCATGGGCGCGGCGGGCAGCGTGCTGGGCGCGCTCACCATGTTGTGGCTGTTGCTCGACGTGTGGGGCACGCGCGGCGCGGTTTTGTCGATCGCGGCTCTGGCCGGCGCCACGGCCGTTCTGCTGCTTGGCATGGCCTGGTGCCTGCGTGGACGAGAGGGCCAAGAGGGAACAGCATGAGCGCACGTCCGCATCCCTCGCTCATCATTTTGCCGGCGGTGACTTTCTGCTCGGCGATGGCGGCACTGGCGCTGGAGATCGCCATCGTCCGCCTTGGCGCACCTTATGTGGGGCAGGCCTTGGCGCCCTGGTCCGCAGCGATCGTCAGCGTGCTGCTGGGCTTGGCGCTAGGGCATATGCTGGGCGGCCTGGTGGGCGGCGCGCAGGCCAGTGTGCATCGCCTGCGCGTGAGCCTGGCGCTGGCCTGGTTCTTCGCCGGTGTCGCGGCCGCCGCCGTACCGCTGTTGGTGGCGCCGGTGACCGAAGCTCTGTCGGGCGATCAGGAACCGGCCCGTCTTGCGGTTCTAGGCCTGTCGGCCTTGGTCTTTCCGAGCTGTGTCGCCGCCGGTCTCTCCTTGCCCGTGGCCCTGCGGCTGTGTGTGAAGATCGCCGATGGCGTGCGGCCCGGCCGTCTTGCCGTTCTATTGGCCGCATCCGCCATCGGCAGCGTGGCGGGATCGGCGCTGTCGGGCTTCGTTCTGTTGGAGACGGTTGGCGCCGTTGGACTGGCGCGGGGCATCGCCTGGTTGTGGATCGCTCTCGGTCTGGTCATCCTGCCGTGGCATGAGGTCCGACTACCGCTGCGCCTGCTGGCGCTTCTGCCTGTTGTGATCGCGGCGCTGCTGTCTTTCCGCTCGCATGTCGGCAAGGCGTGCTGGACGGAGACGCGCTACACCTGCATCCAGATCAACGACAAGACGGCCCAGAATGGCGATCTGCTGCGGGTGATGGCGCTCGACGAAGGCCTGCACAGTCTGTCCGATCGCGAACATCCCGATCGTCTGCATCTGGCCTATGCGGCGCTGGTCGACAAATTGGCGCGGCTGGCTTTCGTTGGTTCGGCGACGCCGCGCGCGCTGGTGATCGGCGGAGGTGGCGCTACTTTGCCGCGCGCTTGGGCGCAGATGCAGCCGCCGGTTCGCTCCACCGTCGCCGAACTCGATCGTCGCGTCGCCGCCGAGGCAGCCGACATGATGTGGGCCGACAGCCCGAACATCCGCACCATCATCGGCGACGGCCGCGCCGTGCTGCGCAGTCTCAAGCATGAGCCACTGTTCGATGTGGTGCTGATGGATGCCTATCGCAGCCATAGCGTTCCGGCGCATCTGGTCAGCCGCGAGTTCAACGCGGAGGTGGAGCGGCATCTGACGAAGCCTGGTGTCTTTCTGTCCAATGTCATCGATCGCTACGCCAGCCTGCATCTGGCGGCGAGCGTCGCGGCGACGTTGCGGCAGACCTTTCCCGTCGTCGATGTCTGGATCACCGATGCCGATGGCGCGGGCATGACCAATGCGGTGATCGCGGCCTGGTCCGACGTGGCGCAGGCGCTGCGGCCGCAGCAGATGACGGTCGACGTCACCCGCTGGAATGCCGGCGAAACCACGCATACGGAACAGGTCATCTGGCGCCGTTTCAGCGTCGACGAGCTGGTACAGACGCGTGGTCTCTGCACCGTCGTGCTCACCGATGACTGGGCGCCGGTCGATCGCCTGTTGGCGGGCCGGTCGGTCTGCGCGGTGCCGGCCAAAAAGTCGGCTGCGCCATAGCTTGTCCGATAGTTGGGCAAGCGCCCTCAAAAAAGCTTGCGGTGCAGGCTTATCTTGCATTGCAATCGGCGCGGCAATCTGCCAACACGTCGACCGATAAAGAGAGACGGGCGAGGAACGATCAGACGCGACTTGTCCGCCATTGTGGCAAGCTCATTGCAGCCGGCCAAGCTCTTGCAGCAAGTATGGTGAGGACTCCGATGACTCGTTCGATCCAGCAATATTATCATTTCGCCTTTCCCTGCCGCGACGCGGAGGAAACGCGCCGCTTCTATGAAGACGTGCTGGAGCTGCCGCTGGTGCATTGCATGCAGGTGGATGCGGTGCCGAGCTCCGGTGAGAAAGGCCCTTACGCTCACATCTTCTTCGAGCTGGCCGATGGCTCCTACATCGCCTTCTTCGATCTCGGCAAAAACGAAATGCCGGCGCCTTCGCCCAATACACCGAAATGGGTGCAGCATCTGGCCATGCAGGTTGCCAATGCCGATGACGTGCTGAAATACAAGAAGCGTCTGGAAGCGGCGGGTGTCGAGGTGTTGGGCCTCGTCGATCACGAATTCATCCAGTCGATCTATTTCTTCGATCCGAACGGCCTGCGCCTGGAAATCACCACGCGCACGGAAGAGCCGGGCTTTCTGGAGAAAGCCGCTGCCGAAGCGCACGAGGAATTGGCGAAGTGGACGGCGTTCAAAAAAGAAGCCGCTCACTAGTCTCTCGATCCCCATAGCACTTGATCTGGCGCGCTGCGGCGCGCCTTTTTGATGACGGAGAACTGCCTTGTCCGAAGCCCAGTCGCGTTGCGTATGGGATCGCGTTCCGATCGTTCTGTCCTTCGCCGAACAGGTGAAAATGACCGAGACCTACGGGTTCGTCGGCAGCCAGGGGCGCACCGTTCTGGAAGGGCAGAGGCTTCTGCCGCGCGATCGGCCGTCGGATACGGTCTATCTGTTCATGCATCCGACCTCGACCTTGCAATTGCTGCCGATGCCGACGTCCTTGGCCGATGCAGGCCTACATGTGATGTGCTGTGGCAGCCGCTATGCCAAGAACGACAGCGCCTTGATCATGGAAAAGGTGGCTTTCGATCTCGGCCAATATATCCGCCATGCGCGCGAGGTTCTCGGTTATCGCAAGGTGATCCTGGTTGGCTGGTCGGGCGGCGGTTCGCTGTCGCTGTTTTATCAGGCGCAGGCGGAGAAGCCGTCGATCACCCACACGCCGGCCGGCGATGCTTATGACTTGACGACCGCCAATCTGCCGCAGGCCGATGGCATCATCTTCATCGCCGCGCATCTGAGCCGCGCCGAGACTTTGACCGAATGGCTCGACCCGTCCTTGACCGACGAGCTGCGGCCCGACGTGCGCGATCCCGAGTTCGATATCTATGCGCCGAACGCACTGCATAAGCCGCCATTCTCAGCCGATTACATCGTGCGCTTCCGTGCCGCGCAGGTGGCGCGCAATCGCAAGATCACCGACTCGGTGCGCGACACGCTCGACTTCTTGAAGCGCAAGGACGATGGCGAGATGGAGCGCGGCTTCGTCGTCCATCGCACCATGTGCGACGTGCGCTGGATCGATCCTGCGGTCGATCCCAATGATCGCAAGCCGAACTGGACGTATCTCGGCGATCCGCGCATCGTCAATGCGGGGCCGGCTGGATTGGCGCGGTTCTCGACCTTGCGCTCCTGGTTGTCGCAATGGTCCTATGATCTGTCGAATGCCAAAGGCCCGATGAACGCGGCCAAGATCACCGGCGTGCCGGTGCTGCAGATCGAGAACAATGCGGATGACGCGGTGCCCGCGACCCATAACCCGGCGATCCGCGATGCGTTGGCGACCAAGGACAAGGAATTCGTCCAGATCCGCCACGCGACCCATTATTATCTCGGCCAGCCGGAACTGCTCGCCCAGTGTATCGAGACGGTGATCGATTGGAGCTTGCGCAAGCAATTGCTCGATCGGCGGCCTGCGGGCTGAATGGCTGCCTGAACTTTTGGATGGAACGATAATGTCGAAGAAATTGAATATCGCCGTGGCGGGTGCTGGTATCGGCGGCCTGGTCGCGGCACTGGCGCTGATCCGCAAGGGCTATGACGTCACGGTCTATGAGCAGGCGCCGGAATTGCGCGAATTGGGTGCCGGTCTGCAGATCAGCGCCAATGGTACGCGCATTCTGATCGCGCTCGGTTTGCGCGAAGCGGCCGAGAAGATCGCCTGCGTGCCCGATGGCAAGGAAGTGCGTCTCTACAGCACGGGCCAGACGTGGAAACTGTTCGATCTCGGCGATGCCTCGGTCAAGGAGTTCGGCGCACCCTATTGGATGGTCCATCGCGGCGATCTGCACACGCTGCTGATCAATGCGGTGAGTGCGGCGCAGCCGGGCGCAATCAAGCTCGGTCACAAGCTCACCGATCTGACGCAAGACGGCTCAGGCGTGCGCATTGGCTTCGAGAATGGCGCTGTCGCTCAGGCGGATGTGCTGATCGGCGCCGATGGCGTGCATTCGCGGGTGCGTCAGCTCCTGTTCGGCGATCTGCCGGCTCAGTTCATGGGCGTGGCCGCTTGGCGCGGTCTGGTGCCGATGGAACGGCTGCCCGTGCATATGCGCCGGCTCGTCGGTAGCAATTGGGTGGGGCCGGGCGGTCATGTCATCACCTATCCGGTGCGCGGCGGCACGATCCTGAATTTCGTCGCGGCGATCGAACGCGACAATTGGGCGGTCGATTCGTGGACCGAGCGTGGCACGATCGAGGAATGCGCCGCCGACTTCGTTGGCTGGCACGATGACATTCAGGCCATGGTGCGCAATCTCGAAGTGCCCTACAAATGGGCGCTGCTCGGCCGCGAGCCTCTGCAGCAATGGGCGGTCGATCGCGTGGCGCTGCTCGGCGATGCCTGCCATCCGACCCTACCGATGCTGGCGCAGGGCGCCAATATGGCGATCGAGGACGGCATGGTGCTGGCGCGCTGCATCGAGGCCGATGCCGATCCCGTCGCGGCGCTGAAGCGATTCGAGAAAGCGCGCGTCACCCGCACCTCGACGATCGTGCATCGCTCGACCGAGGCGGCGCAACGCTTTCACAATCCGGAATTGGGCAATGCGGAAGGCGCGGCCGCTTATGTCGATCGCGAATGGACGAGCGAGAAAATCGATCAGCGTTATCGCTGGCTGTTCGAATATGACGCGCTGACCGTGCCGGTTTGAGGGCTTGATCTCAGGCGGCCGAAAGGCCGCCTGATGTCTGTTGCTCGTCCGTCGTTGGCGCAGCCGGCTCTGGCGCGGCTACTTCCAGCGCTGGCGGCGCGGCCGGCGTCAGGATGTCGGCGATCATGCTGTTGGCGATTTCATCTTCGCCGACGATGATCTTGTGAGCTCCAAGACCTTTGAGATAATCGACCGCTTCTTGCGAATGAGCGCGGGCGATGATGCGGATCGCCGGATTGACGGTGCGCGCCTGTTCGATCAGGTGACCGGCCTCGAACGGATCGGGGATGGCCGACAGCAGCCAGTGGGCGCCGGGCAGGTTGATGCGTTCCAGCAGCGGCTTTTCGCCGGCCGGCCCGATGAAGGTTTCGATGCCCGTCTTCAGCAGGTCCGTGACTTGCGACGGCTCTTCCTCAATGACGAGGAAGGGCACGTTCTTGTCGCAGAGCACCGCGGCGATGCGTCGGCCGACGCGGCCATGGCCGACGAGAATGGCATGATTGGTCAGATGCGTCGGCTTTTCCTCGGGCGGCTCCGGCTTGGGTGCCGGCTTCGCCGTTGTCTTGGCAGGCGTCTTGGCCACCGCCTGAGGTGCCGCCGTGGCCGCTGGCGCCGCCGGTTGTTCGTCGGGGGCGGGCGATGCCGCGGGCTTGGCCGGTTTGTCCTCGCTCGAAGTCACCCGGTCGAGCCCCATGAACAGCAGCGGGTTGACGAAGATCGACAACAACGCGCCTGCGACGACGAGGTCGCGGGCAATGCCAGGCACGATGGCGAGCTGCGCCCCGAGCACGATCAGGATGAAGGAGAATTCGCCGATCTGCGCCAGGCTCGCCGAAATGGTCAGCGCTACGTTCTTCGAATAGCCGAAGGCGCGCACGATCAGATAGGCGGCGACCGATTTGCCGATGACGATGGTCAGGAACGTGCCGATCACCGCCAGCGGCTGATCGAGCAGCACCTGTGGATTGAACAGCATGCCGACCGAAACGAAGAACAGCACCGCGAAGGCGTCGCGCAGCGGCAGTGTCTCGCGTGCCGCCTGGGTGCTGAGCTGCGATTCCGCCAGCACCATGCCGGCGAAGAAGGCGCCCAGCGCGAAGGACACGCCGAAGAGTTCGGCTGAACCGAAGGCGACGCCGAGCGCGATGGCAAGCACCGACAGGCGGAACAGTTCGCGCGAGCCGGTGTGGGCGACGTAATGCAGAATCCACGGAATGACCTTGCGCCCGACGATCAGCATCAGCGCGACGAAAGCCGCGACCTTGACGCCTGTCAGTCCGAGCTTGCCCCAGATCGTGGTGACGCCGAGCCACGCGGCGAGACCCGTGTCTTTCATGCTCGCGGGAGCTTCGCCACCCAGCAGGCCGGCGAGCGGCGGCAACAGCACCAAGGTGAGGACCATGACGAGGTCTTCGACGATGAGCCAGCCGACGGCGATACGGCCGCGCTCGGTCTCGATCAAACGACGATCTTGTAAAGCCTTAAGTAGAACTACGGTGCTGGCCACCGAGAGCGCGAGACCGAACACGAGGCCGGCGCCCGCCGACCAGCCGAGAACATAAGCCAGGCCCATGCCGATCAGTGTCGCGGCGAGAATCTGGCCGATGGCACCCGGCAGAGCGATGGCGCGCACCGCCAGCAAATCTTTCAAGGAAAAATGCAACCCGACGCCGAACATCAGCAGGATGACGCCGAGTTCGGCGAGCTCCGTCGCCAATTGCTGATTGGCGACATAGCCCGGAGTGAAGGGACCAATCACGACGCCGGCCAAAAGATAGCCGGCAATCGGGGGTAATTTGAAGCGCTGAGCGAGCAGGCCGAAGATGAAGGCAAGCCCTAAACCGGCAACGATCGTGGCAATAAGCGGCGTATCGTGCGTCAGGGAGAGCCTCCATAGGGTCAGGATGTGAATTTGGGGAGGGGTCCACGCCGGCGCCGACCACCAAAGTCAATATGGTGGTAAATCAAGTCGACGCAATGGCCTTTTTGCGCGGAAATGCGTGCTGGCGCGAGATTTTCGCGCGGCCTTCTCGCGTTATGGTTACAGGCGGTTTTGTTACGGCTGCGGGTGGAAGCGCCGAATGGCCTGGATCAAGAGAGCGATAAAGATGATCAGCAGCGCGATCTGGGCGATGGCGAAGGGTGGCTCCGATTGGGTCGGCGCCAGAGCCTTCAGCGCATGCACCTTCAAGAACAATTGCGCGACGAGCACGAACAAGAGGAAATATTGCCCGAGCGTCATGCCGATCACGTAGACCCAGCGCCAGACGCCGCTGAAGTCGAACGCATAACGGGCGAGAATCGCAACGATCAGCAGGATCGTCGAGAGAATGCCAACCGCATGCGATGGCAGGAATTGGCTGGCCGGCAGAAAGAAGCCGGTGATATTCGTCGCCAGTGCCGTGACGAGAAAGGTCATCGTCCACGGGCCGTCGGCGCGTGAGTGCAGAAGATCGCGGACGACGGGAAAGCCGGCGACGATCGCCACCAGGCTGAGGATGGTGTGGATCCAAACGGAAAGCGTGAAATTGAGATCCATGGCGCGGCCCCCTGCGCTCCAGACGTCAGCATGTTAATCGCTGCGCCGTAAAAAGAAAGCTCCTGTATCGAGGGCGGCGTTCAATCGTCGGCGTGCGAAGCATCGGGGCTCTCGCCGCCCTGCTGGGTGCGCCACAGATGAGCGTAGCGGCCGTTGCGGGCGATCAGCTCCGCATGGGAGCCGGCTTCGGCGAGATTGCCGTTCTCTAAAACGATGATCTTGTCGGCGCCGCTTACGTTGCTCAGGCGATGGGTGACGTTGATGACCGTGCGCTCGCGGGCAATGCGCTGCAAGGTGATATTGACGGCGGCTTCCGCGATGGCATCGAGCGCGCTGGTCGCCTCGTCGAGCACCAGAATGGCGGGATCGCGCACCAGGGCGCGGGCGATGGCGACGCGCTGACGCTGGCCGCCGGACAGCCGGCCACCGCGCTCGCCGACGATGGTTTCGACCCCTTGTGGCAAAGCCATCACCGCATCCCAGACTTCGGCGGCGCGCAGCGCGCTCTCGATCTCTTGGTCGGTCGCATCGGCCTTGCCCATGCGGATATTGTCGCTGATCGAGGCGTTGAACAGGAAACTGTCCTGAAAGACGATACCGATCTGGGCGCGCAGCGAATCCTGCGTCACCGTGCGGATGTCATGACCGTCGATGGCGACGCGTCCTTCCGTCGGATCATAGAAGCGCATCAGCAGATTGAGGATAGTGCTCTTGCCGGAGCCCGAACGGCCGACAATCGCCACATAGGCATGGCGCGGCACGTCGAAGCTCACGTCGTGCAGCACGGTCTTGCCGCCGGGATAGGCGAAGGTCACTTTCTCGAACGAAACGCGGTCGCGCATCGGCGGCAGGACGATTGCATCGGGAGCGTCGGCGAGGCTCGGCTTTTCCTCGAAGACCTCATTGAGATGCTGCATCGAGCCGGTGGCCTGCGCCAGCGTCGGTACAAACTGGGTGAGGTCGGTCAGCGCATAGCCCATGGAGACGAACATGGCTTCGAAAGCGACCAGTGTGCCGAGCGTTATTTCGTCGGTGAAGGCCCAATAGGCGCCGAGCACGATGATCACGATATGGATCACGTAGACGCCCATATAGGCGGTGCTCTCGGCGAGCGAGGAGAGAAAATAGACGCGGAAGGCTTGCGCCGACCAATTGAGATTGAGGCCGCGAAAGCTGGCCATCGAGCGGTGGTGCAAAGCGAAGGCCTTGACCACGGGCTGCGCCTGGATGTTTTCCTGAGCTGCCGACAGAATGTCGGCCTCATAGGACCGCTTGTCGTAGGACAGGGCGAATGCCTTGCGCGAGAAGATGCTGGGACCGGCGAGGATGACGGGAAAGATCAACAGGCCGATCAGGCCGAGCCAGACGTTGAAATAGAACATGAGGATGGTCGAATAGACCACTTCCAGAAGCGGCAGCACCAACCAGGGGACCATCTGCACCAGCATGGTTTCGCTGGAAACGATGTCGCCGGAAAATCGCGATAGAAGACTGCCCGACGGCGTTCGCAGGAAGAACGGCATCGGCAGGCGCTGCACCTGTTCGAACAGGGAAATGCGCAGGTCTTTCATCACATTGGCAAAGACGCCCGAATAGAGATAGTCGTTGCCGATGGAAATCACTGAGACGGCGATAGCGGCGATGCTGAGAAAAATCAGCACGAGGACAAGGGCGTTCCAGTCGCGTTCGACCAGGCCTTGATCGATCAGATATTGAGTGGCGAGGGGAAACGAGGCGTTGAAGACGGTCTGCAACGCAAGCAGCGCCAGCACCAGTGTGATCCGCCGCCGATAGGGCGCGAAATAGGGCCGCAGGAAGCGGAACATGAAGCCGAAATCGCGGATGTTGATGGCCGCGTTCTCGTCGTCGTCTTCAAGATATTGCGCGATATCCTCGGGCGGTGCCTTCGTATCGGTCATGGCTGTGAGCCATCGATACGGGCGCGTCGGCTGCGCCTCACGGCCGCCACCGGCTTCATCTGCCGTTGGTCGGCTTGGAGTAGAAGCACATGCGCAGCGTCTTGGCGTCGGGATACCACGGGTAGTCACCTTCGTTGGATTGGCATTCGAGCTGCCAGACTTTCTTCAGCACTTTCGGATCGTTGATCGCCATGCGGAAGCCGTTTTTCATGAACCGCTCCGACCATTGCCAGGTGGTCATCAGCGATTGCACGCCGTAGAAAAGTTCGTGGTGGTCGATCACCTCCTCTGTCATGTCGGAGGTAATACTGCCGAAGAACACGCCCTTACGCACCACCCGGAACAATTCGCTGATGGCCTTGTCGAGATCTTCGTCGGGCACGTAACACAGACATGTGTCATAGATGTAGTCGAAGGAATTATCTTCGAAGGGCAGTTGGCGGACATCGCCCAGGACGTTGCGGTGCTTCCATTTTTCCAAGGTCCGCGCGTGAATATGGGCGGAGTTCTCGATGCCCCAACATTCGATGCCGATGCGATCGAAGAGTTCAATGGTGATGCCGGTGGCGCTGCCGACGTCGAGCAGTTTATAGGGCGCCTTGTCGCCCCAGATCACCTTGATTACTTCGGCATTGTATTTCTCGTCGAAATAATCGGCGTAGGAGTCCTCGTAGCTCTTGTCGCTGGAATATTCGTCGTAATATTCGGCGCTCAGCGCATGGCCGTTGGCGGCCGATAACGTCGCCTCGTCCGGCACGCTCGCGTATCGCCGGCCGCGCAATTCCGTCATGATGAGGTCCGTGGCGAAATCGGCTGAATCGTAGGTGGCGTTGACGGTGGAATCGAAAATATAGTCGCCGACCATCAGCAGCCCAGGATGTTGCGACGGTTCCGGGCGGTGGCGCTGCTCGAGATCGTGCGCCGGGTTGCCGCCGGGCACGGCGTTGACCGTGCCGACCCACCGCTGGACATGGCCTTCAAGCAGAAGATCGCGACCATGGGCCAGGGGTTTTGGCAAAGAGTCGATCACCCTGTCGATGATCTGCTGGTCATCGAGATTGGCCATGGCGAGGGCCGCTGTTCCCGCGATCAGCCAGCCCAGCGAGCCATATTGTTCGCCTTCATGGCGTGACCCTTCGTCATAGAGGCAGGCGCCGCCGAAGACGTCCTGCATAAAATAGGAACCTTTGACTTTCGAGCGCCAGAATGGCTCCTTGAACAGGCAATTGACGCGCAGGTAATGCGCCGGATGATCGTAGTGGGCGAGATGGGCATCGATCGCCATGCGCAGTCTGCGGCCGTCGAAGTCGATGTTCTGCAGCCAGTAATTGGGCAGGGCAAAGATCACATAGTCGAAATCGCGATGCGCGGTCTCGCCGTCCTGGCGATACCACAGACGGTAGCGTTCGCCTTTTTTGGCGACTTTCGACACCGGTGCGTTCTTGATCACTTCCGCTGTCGTGGTCTCGGCCAGGCGCTGTACCAGACGCTCGTTGCCGCCGACGATGGAATAAAGGCGCAGGTATTCGTCGTGATCCATCAGGACGTTTTTAACGCCGTTCATCGCCGTGGTGAGATGCGGCGGGGCTGCGACGTCGGTGTGAACGGCCGTGGCGATATAGCGGCGCGCCGTCTCGTCAGGGATGCTGTCGAGCACTTTCGCGAAGGTTTTCTTCGACCAGGGATGCTGGTTGTCGTCGCGCCAATAGCTCTCGTAATAGTCTTCGGCTGTGATCTCGCGCTCGCACATGTCGTGGAAGGCGTCGATCGCAGCGAGTGTTTCGTCGCCGAGTTTGCGACGGATGTCGCCGTCGGTGTTGAGAATCTTGTCGCCGAGGATCACCGCATCGCCGCTCATCGGTACGGTCTGCAGGCCGAGACGCTCGGCCAGTTCGCGCACGGGATCGGAGCTGAATTGCGAATAGTCGTAGAATTCGGCGACACCTCCCTCATACACCACCGTAGGGGCGGTTTTGAATGTCCGTGTCACCAATTTGCCGCCGAGCCGGCTGGATGCCTCGAAAATGGTCGCCTGGCAAAGACCGCCACATTTTTCCGCAAGAATCTGGGCGGTGAACAAGCCCCCTGGACCACCGCCGACAATCGCCACCCGTTTCATCGAACACCTGACTGGTTAAATGCTGTTCACTGTCTAAAGGCGCGAGATCCCCCAACCTCGCGAAGCCCTTCGACATGCTATTGGCGTGCCGCCGGCGCTTGAGCTCGCCTCAAGGCACGCCATTTTGCCCTCAATTTGTAGCAAGGAGCCGAGGTATCCTGTCAATGTGGCCCGCCGGCACCGCCGATGACAATCATGTCATGGTAACCGCTTGCTGACGATGGGCAGCAAATGAGCTGACAGGCCGGCGGATTGGCCGCCGGCCGCCCAAAAGATCGGCAGCTTGGCAACGCGCTCAGCGGGCGGCACCTCGCGTGCTCATGATCTTGTTATAATCGGCGAGCAGACGCAGGAAAGTGGGATAGTCCGCCAGTGGATATTCGGAGAGCTTGCGGCCCGATACCAGTTTGGCCGCGTTGGAGCCTTCGACGCGGGGATTGCCGCGTCCGGTGGCGGCTTCATAGGCATCGGCGCCCTCCCGGCCGGCGAGCCAGGTGGCCAGAACCTGGGCGCCTTCCGGATTGGCGCTCTTGCCGACGCAACAGGTGTAGAGCGTGCTGATTCCGACCGGGTCGGTGAAAGCGAATTCCACCGGCGCGCCGGCTGCCATTACCGGCAGGGTCGAATGGGTCAGGCCATAGCCGACCTCGATCTCGCCGGTGCCGATCTCCTGCGCCAGCCGATAGGTGGAATCGTAGAGTTTGGGCTGCATGGCGACGAATTTCTGCAGATGGGCGCGCACTTCGGCTTCGCCCATCAGATGGGCCATGCTGACGTAGACCGGTGTGCGCAGCCAGGCGCCGGCCTTGCCGGTCCAGCGCGGGTTCAACAGGTCGTTCAGGTTCTTGGGGCGGTCGGCCTCCGAGACCTTTTGCTTGTTCCAGACGATGACGCCGATGGCGGAAGTGGTCGGCACCATGAACGGCGAGACCACCGAGGCGGAGGCCACGCCGAGCGCCGCCCAGTCCGGGCGCACCAGCAGGCCGCGCTGATCGAGGACGGCGAATTGCGACTGGTCGCCGGTGAGCACGGCGGCGGGCGTGCCGCCGGCCTGAGATTCCTGCACCACCTTGGCCGCCAGGGTGCCACCGCCCGTGTCGCGGATGAATTCGACCTTGATGTCGGGCCAGGTCTTGTTGAAGGCGGCGATCACCTTGGCGATGGCCGCCGTATCGGAACTTTCGGACCAGACGACCGGCGGTTTCTTGGCGGCAATGCCGGCGAGATCGGCCAAGGCCTTGGGCGCGGCGCCTTGCGCCCGCGCACTAAACGGCATTGTGGCCAAGGCGGTGCTTGCCAAGGTGGTTCTTGCCAAGGTCGTTCCTGCCGCCGCGACGAAGCCGCGACGGGATAGGGTCGGATTGGACATGGGTCTCCCTCTCTTGTTTTTAGTCCCCTTTGGAAAAGCGGCTCCCGATCCCTCCGATCAGGGGCCGCCCCGTTTTGTTTTGATCAGACTGGAAACTGTTCGAGCAGTTCCAGCGGGTCGCCGTAGCGGCTGGCGCATTCGATGACCTTGGGGTCGCGCAGCGATTGCAGGAATCCATCCTCGATCAGCACGCGGTTGCCGGCCGTCACCGTCGCGTCGAAGGTGACGAGATCCATATGCACGTGCGGCTCTTCCCAATTGGGCATCATGCGGCGCAGATATTCGCTCTCCTTCAGGCCGTTGATGCCGAAGTGCAGCGCGCCGGGCGAATTCGGGCCGGCCGGATAGATATCGAAACGCGGTGCCTTGGGATTGTGGCCGCAACCCAGTTCCTCCAAGGTGCCGCCGATCAGGAATTCGCGCAGCACGGCGGCTTCCTCGCTGTCGCCATGGACGGCGACGACGCGATCGTCCTTGAACTCGACACCCGGCGGATCGTCGAAAGGCTTTTCGAAGCCGACGCCCCATTGCGCATAGATGACGCCGTTGATGCCGACCTTATGGTCGGGATCGTTGCCGAACATGAACGGGTCGTAGAGGTTGGGGCCGTGCGTCGGCATGTAATGCACGTAGCAGCCGTCCTCGTTGGCATAGTTGTGGCCGCGCCAGCGATTGTCCTTCTTCATGCGCTCGCGCATGTCGGCGCTGAAGGGCACGCGGAAGTCGGTGCCGCGTTGATCGGTGATGCGCATGTCGAAGGGGCCATGTTCGGGATAGAGCCTGGACGTGCCGCGCACAAGTTCGCCGACGATCTCGATGGGAAAACGCGCCTGCGGCGTGTGCCAGAGATCGATGTTGCGGAAGAAAGTGATCTTCACCCAGCGCTGGCCCTTCTTGCGGCGCAGGTTCTGGCAGAACGGATCGAAGACCGAGGCGAACCAGGTGGAGACGACGAAGGTGGCGCGTTCCAAGAGCGCCTTGGCCTCGTCGGGCACGACGACATAGCGGGTCGATTCACCCATGTAGGAAATGAACGTGGCGCCGCGCGATTTGCACAGGCCCTGCACGGTCTGGAGGACGCGCGGGTCGAGCAGCGGATCAGTCAGCATCACCACATGGTCGCCGGCGCGAATGCCGAACACCTGATGGAAATTGTCGAGGGCCTGGATGTATTCGGCCGTCGTGGCCGTGCCGTAATCGACCGGATACGGCAAGCCGCGCCGGGTCTTCGACTTTAAGATGTCGGCATTGGTGTTTGGAATGCGGACCATCGTGTGTCCTCCCTCGTCTGTTGGGACGAAGTCTATATCGGTGGGCGCTCAGGTGGAAGTGCGGCGCGCGGCCAGCGATTGCAGAAGATGGGCGAGCGCCAGCAGCACAACGAGGCCGAATACGAACCAGACGGCAACGGCCGCCGTTTTCGCTGGTTGCCCTTGCGTCCAATAGGCGAACAACAGGGTCGGCAAAGTGGCGTTATCGCGGCCCTGCAGCAGCAAAGCGGACCCGAGTTCCCTTAAAGAGTGGGCGAAAACCCAGATCCAGACCGCGGCCAGCGCCGGGACAAGCAAAGGGGCAACCACGCGCCGCAGGGTTGTGAACCAGGCCGCACCGGCCATGCGTGCGGCTTCCTCAAGGTCGGCATGCAATTGATACATGGCGGCATTGATCGCCCGGGAGCCGTAGCTCAGATAGACCGTGGTGTGGGCGACGGCGATGATCCAGATCGTGCCGTAGATGCGCAGCAGCGGCACCGACAGATAGACATAGATCAGCGCGGTGGCGATCAAGACGCCGGGAAACGCCAGCGGCATGAAAGCCAGAATGTCGATCATCTGGCGGCCAGGCGCCTTGGTGCGCACCACCACCCAGCCGATCAGCAGGCACAGCAGCGTGACGGCGCAACTGGCGACGATGGCGATGACGAGAGAATTGCCCAATGTCTTGCCGACAGCCGGATCGCTGAGGAAAGCGATATGATTGGCGAGCGTGATCTGTTTCAACGCTTCGAATGAGAAAGCCATCTGATAGGGCAGCAAGCTCGCCCAGATGATGGCCAGGATCGGTGCGACGACCGCGACGAGCACGAACAAGCCGATGGCGAGTTCGGCGATGATGCGGCCGCGGCCGAGCGGAATGACGCGATGGCGCGAGGTTTTCCCCGTCACCGTGACGAAGCGGCCGGCGGCGCGCATCAGCCGCTGATAGAGCAGACAGAGGGCGACAAGCGCGGCGGCGATGATGATGGCGATGGCGCTCACCTGGCCATATTCGGGCAGGCCCGTGGGCGCGTGATGCAAGAGATCGTAGACATGGGTCGAGATCAAAACGATGCCGACCGGGTGGCCGATGGCGCCGGGAATGTCGAAGACCACGAGGCTGACGATCAGAAGGTAAATCGCCGCGCCAGCCAGCGCCGGCAGCAACAGCGGCAGCACGACCCGGCGCAGCATCTGCAAGGAGCCGGCGCCCGACATTAGCGCCGCCTCCTCCAGCGCCGCATCGATCTTACGGAAGGCCGGCACCATGATGAGAAAGGCTGACGGGGCAAGCGACAGGCCTTCGACGAAGATCAGGCCGGTCATAGTGTAGATGTCGAGCGGTGGCGTGGCGAGGCCGAACAGTTCGACCAGCGCCAGATTGACGACGCCGGTGCGCGGACTGAGCAGGATCGTCCAGGCGATGGCCATGATGAAGGGCGGCATGGCCATGGGCAGGATCATCAAAGCGCGGACGAGGCCGGCGCCACGGATGTCGGTGCGTTCGACGAGCCAGGCGAGACCTGTGCCGATGACGAGGGCGAACAGGCTGGATCCAACAGCGAAATGGAGCGTGCGGGCGAACAGGCGCCAGAGGTCCGGATCGGTCCAGGCGGTGACGATATGATCGGTGGTGAAACCGGGGTCGAGCAGAAAGCCGGTGGGACGGAAGGCGCAGACGAGCAGGATGACGAGGGGCAGAACCACCAGCCAGATGAGCGGCAGCGCCAGAAGAAGGGTCGGCAAAGCGTCCGTGCCGAACCCGCGCCAGTGTCGTGTGGCGCTCGCGCCTCCCTCCGCAGCCATGCTTGCTGACCGTCTCCCTGCCTGTTTTCGCGCCACCCTATCGGCGGGATCCCCCTCCGCTTTGTCGCCGCTCGTGATCGCAGAATCAAGTTGCGTGCGGCACATTGAACGCCGTCGTCCGCTGTGACAGATTTATCGCAAGGCGCGCAGACGCTTGATGGGGAAGATCTGAGAGGCTGGCAATGTATCTGCGCAATGCCTGGTACGCGGCGGCTTGGGGTCGCGAGGTGACGCGCGGCCTGTTGGCGCGCACTTTCCTCGATGAACCGGTGGTGTTGTGGCGGCGATCGGATGGTTCGCCGTGCGCCATCGAGGATCGCTGCTGTCACCGCTCATTGCCCCTGTCGCTCGGCGTGGTCATCGGCGATGACGTGCGTTGCGGCTATCACGGCCTCAAATTCGATGGCTGGGGCGTTTGCGTCGAAATCCCGGGGCAGCCGAACATTCCCGAACGGGCCCGGGTCAAATCCTATCCGGTGCTGGAACGGTATGGCCTGGTGTGGATTTGGATGGGCGATCCGGCGCTGGCCGATCCGGCGAAAGTGCCTGATTTGTGGTGGTGCGAACATCCCGATTGGATCACCACCCGGCCGGATATGGTGCACCTTGCGGCCGATTATCGATTGATCGCCGACAATGTGCTCGACGCCACCCATCTGACTTATGTGCATGCCTCCTCGATCGGTTCGGAATCCCTGACCGAGATCGAAGCGTTGACGACACAGAAAGACGATGCGGTGCGGGTGGAGCGGTGGATCTACGACCGCCCGGCGCCACCGGCCTATCAGAAGGCTGGCAATTTTCCCGGTCCGTCCGATCGTTGGGCCGCCGTCGAGTTCAGGGCGCCGAATTTTTGCGTCAATTTCGCCGGCTGCGTCGATGCCGGCTTCGGCGGGCCGGGCAAGGATCTGTCGCTGAGCGCGCATAAGGTGGAACTGGTCGCCATCAGCCTGCCGACGCCGGAAACCAGCACGTCGCAGCACTACTTCTTTCTGTTCGCGCGGGCCTTCGGTCGTGACGATCCGGACGTCGAGGCCTTTTTCAATGTCGGGATGATCGATGTCTTCCGCGAGGACTTCGTCATTCTTGAAGCGCAGCAGCATCGCATGAGCCAGATGCCGAATGCCGTGCGCATCGACATTAAGACCGACAACGGCCCAATTCTGGCGCGGCGCATGCTCGACCGGCTGATCATGGCTGAACACATGGCGCCCTGACGGGGTCCGCAAGGCTGAATCGATTGCGAATTCGGCTGCGTCAACCTTTTCTTAATTATGGCTGACGGTTCACAATCGGCTCAAGGCTTCGTTCAAATTTTGCCTCTATCCTGCGGGACAAAGCACCTGTGAGCGATGGTAAACGGGGATATCGATGACGGAACAACGGCGGGTTGCGCGCATCCGCTCCATGCTCGGCGCGCAGATCATTTTTAACAATCGCGCGACGACCATCGATTGCAACATCCGCAACGTGTCGCCACGCGGCGCCAAGCTTGTGGTCGGCGATACTTTGTCGTTGCCGCAGGAATTCGAGCTCAACGTGCCGGCGAAAGGGCGCTCCTATCGCGCCAATATCGTCTGGCGGCGTGGTGGCGAGGTTGGCGTCGAATTCGTTCAGGAGCCGTCGCGCGCGGCGCTGATGACGGACGATACCGAGCGCGTGCGCGAGCTGGAAAGCGAAAATGCCTTGTTGCGCAAGCGCATCGTCGATCTCAAGTCGCAGCTCGAACGGTTCATGCAGACCGGCGCGTAACCCCGTCACCAGCATTTGCATGGCTGATTGACCGGGGCTGGTGTAAAGGCTGATCTCCGCGTCGCTTCGCGCCTTCTGGAGACGAGCATGCCTGCCGCCCTACGCTTTTCCGCCAACATTTCCCTGATGTTCACGGAGTTGCCGTTTCTCGATCGGATCGAGGCGGCGGCGCGGGCGGGTTTTGCCGCCGTGGAGTGCCACTATCCTTACGAGTTCGATCCACGCGAGGTGAAGCAACGCCTCGATGCGGCCGGTATCGTCATGAACGGCATCAATACGATTGCCGGCAAGCCGGGTGAGTTTGGGCTCGCCGCGCAGGCGGGACGCCAGGATGAGTTCGCCGCCGCCATCGACCAGGCGTTGAGCTTCGGCGCCAAGGTCGGCGCCGGCACCATTCACTGCATGTCCGGCACGGTGTTGCCGCCGGCGCGGGACGCGGCGCGGCAGACGTTTTTGGAGAACATGGCCAAGGCCAGCGATGCGGCACGCAGTGCCGGCATCACGCTGCTGATCGAACCGATCAATCGCTATGACCGGCCCGACTATTTCGTCTCGCGCTCCGACGACGTGGCGGTGATGCTTGCCGAACTGCGCCGCGACAATGTGAAGTTGATGTTCGATTTCTATCATATCCAGATTTCGGAAGGTGATCTGATCCGGCGCATGGAAGCCTATTGGCCGATCATCGGTCACTTCCAATTCGCCTCTGTGCCGAAGCGCCAGGAGCCCGATGAAGGGGAGATCGCCTATGGCGCGATTTTCGCCACCATCGCCGAGCATGGCTGGCCGGGTTTCGTGGCGGCGGAATACAAACCGCGCGCCACCACCGCCGAAGGACTGGGCTGGATGCAGACGCTCGCGCCAGCATGAATGCAGATTCAGCCGCACGCACGGCTTTCATCCGCACCCATACCGCTTTGATGCCCGTACCGCACGCGCCAGAGATCAAACTCTATCTGGCGCACGAAGCCTTGGAGCTTTGGGAAAAGACGGAAGAAGAACTGGAGGCGATCGGCCTGCCGCCACCGTTCTGGGCCTTTGCCTGGGCGGGCGGTCAGGCGCTGGCGCGCTATATTCTCGATCACCCGCATGTCGTCGCCGGCAAGCGCGTCTTCGATCTGGCTTCCGGTTCGGGTCTGGTGGCGATCGCGGCGGCGATGGCTGGCGCGCAGCAGGTGATCGCCAATGAGATCGACGATTTCGCGCTTGCCGCCATTGCCATCAATGCGCAGGCCAATGGTGTGGCCGTCGATATCGCTGGCGGCGACATGATCGGGCGCGATGACGGCTGGGACGTGGTGTTGGCCGGCGATATTTCTTATGAGCGCGACATGGCGGCACGCATGACCGATTGGCTGTCAGGCTTGCGCCGTCGCGGCTGCACGGTTTTGATCGGTGATCCCGGCCGCAGCTATCTGGCGCGCGAACAGCTGGTCGCCATTGCCGAATATCAGGTGCCGGTGACGCGGGCCTTGGAAGATACCGAAGTGAAGCGCACCAGCGTCTGGCGGTTCAGAAGCGATTGAGACGCGCGCGGGGCTTTGCCGCGATCAGAGCCGCCATGCCGCCGCCGACGGCGCCGAGGAAGGCTCCGGCGCAAGCGCCGCACAGGACGAACAGCAGGCACTTCAAGACGTATAACATGGCGCTCCTCCTGTTTCACGAGAGCATGATGCATCACATCATGAAAGCGAGGGGAGCGATGTATGCTGGCGCACGCTGTGTCGTCAAAAGCGGCTGAGACGTTCGCGCGGCCGCGCCATGATCAAGCCGACCATGCCGCCGGCCAGAGCGCCACCTGGAATGAACGTGCGGACGATCAGATCGGCGCAAACCGTGCCGGTGCAGCCATGCTGGGCGAATTCCATATAGGCCATGCCGATCATCGTGCCGATACAACCGCCGATGAAGGCGCCGCCGACGGCGAAGATCAGGCATTTCAGCAGGCGCAACATGACGCTCTCCAACACCAAGCAAGATGGTGAAGAGATCACGGCGCGCATGCGGGCGCCGTATGCTGGCGCACGTGGACGATAAGGGCGTTATTGATAGGCGAGGCGCAGGTCGAGCGTGCCTTCCTTGCCGATCTTGTCGAAATGCTCGTCGAGCCAGGTCTTCGCCACTTTGCGGCCGATGTCGCGCAATTGGACGAGGAAGCTCCAGCGCGCATCCATTTTCGAGGCGGCCGAGAAGATCGCCGTTTCGTCGGCGCCGTCGATGCGGTGGATGAAGGGGCGCTTGTAGCGCGGCGGCCCGAGCACGCCCTCGTCGAACAGGCGGCTGACGAAATAGACGGCGCGCAATTCACCCATCAAGGCACTGTTGAAGGTGATTTCGTTGAGCCGGTTCTGGATGTCGCGCGAGGTTTTCGGCGTCACCATGCGTTCGATCGGATTGATCTGCACGATGATGATGTCGGGCGATTGCGTGTTGTAGAACAGGGGGAATAGGGCTGGATTGCCCATATAGCCGCCATCCCAATAGGGCACGCCATCGATCTCGACCGCCTGAAAGATGGTCGGCAGGCAGGCTGAGGCGAGCAGATGGTCCGGCGTCAATATTTTCTTGTCGAAAATGGCGATGCGGCCGGTGTGTACATTGGTGGCGCCGATGAAAAGCTTGATGCCGTCCGAGGCGCGCAGCTTGTCGAAATCGACGATCGAGGTGAGGTGATCGCGCAGCGGATTGATGTTGAGCGGATTGAACTGGTAGGGGCTTGAAAAGCTCGACCAGAAATTCATCCATGCCTGGACGGGCGAGGAATCGAACGTCCAGGAGGCGAACATCTTGTCGAAGATGTCGCGCTGGGCGGTGTTGAGACCGCTTTCGTCGCAGACGGCGCTCCAGAATTTTTCCAGCGTGGCGCGGGCGCCGTCGCGCCCGCCTTCGAGATAGCCATGGGCGAGGGCGACCGCATTCATCGCCCCGGCGCTGGTGCCGGTGATCGCCTCGATTTCGATGCGACCGTCTTCCAAGATGGCGTCGAGGACGCCCCAGGTGAAGGCGCCATGGGAACCGCCACCCTGCAAGGCGAGGTTGACGGTTTTGGGCGCATTTGAGCCGTGGTTTTTACCGGTCATGGCCGTGGCTCAGGCCGCCGTCCAACCACCATCCATGGAGATATTGGCGCCGGTGATCTGCGAGGCCGCGTCCGAGCACAGATAGACGGCGCAGGCCGCGACCTGTTCGACGGTGACGAATTGCTTGGTCGGCTGGGCGTCGAGCAGCACGTCGTTGATCACTTGTTCGCGCGTCATGTTGCGCGACTTCATCGTATCTGGGATCTGTTTCTCGACGAGCGGCGTCCACACATAGCCCGGCGAAATCGCATTGGCGGTGATGCCGAAGGTCGCCACTTCAAGGGCGACGGTCTTGGTCAGGCCGGCGATGCCGTGCTTGGCCGAGACATAGGCGGCCTTGAACGGCGAGGCGACGAGCGAATGAGCCGAAGCGGTGTTGATGATGCGGCCCCATTTGCGCGCCTTCATGCCGGGCACGGCGGCGCGGATGGCATGAAACGCCGACGACAGATTGATGGCGATGATCTGGTCCCATTTCTCGATCGGGAATTCCTCGATCGGCGAAACGAACTGCACGCCCGCATTGCTGATCAGAATATCGACCGAGCCAAGCTTGGTTTCGGCATCCTTCACCATGGCGGCGATTTCGGCCGGCTTGGTCATGTCGGCACCGTTGTAGATGCACTTGACGCCGAAGTCCTTCTCGATGCCGGCCCGTTCCTTTTCGATCGCATCGGCGTCGCCGAAACCGTTGATGCAGATGCCGGCACCTTCCGCTGCGAGCGCTCGGGCATAGGCGAGGCCGATGCCGCTGGTGGATCCGGTGACGAGAGCATTGCGTGATTTCAACGACATTTGGCTGTCTCCTAAAAACCCCGGTTTCGATATATTGCATTGCACAAATATTGTCACCGGATTCGGGCGGGTCTCGCAGAAGTGATCGAATCTCCCTATGTTAGGATCATGACAGCTCATAACGCCGCCGCCATCGATCACGACCATGACCACTGCGAGGGCCATGGGGCGAGCCTGCATGAGCACCCGGTCAAGCTCACGCCCGGCCGAAAAATCATTTTGGATCTGTTGTGTAGCGCCGCCAAGCCGCTCGGCGCCTATGACATGATCGACCGGGTGGCCGATGCCACCGGCAAGCGCCCGGCGCCGATCTCGGTCTATCGTGCCCTCGATTTTTTGCTCGAAAACGGCCTGGTGCACCGGTTGTCGTCGCGCAATACCTTCGTTGCCTGCGGCCATCGCCATGCGGCTGGCGATCCCCTGGTGTTCCTGATTTGCGACGTCTGCGGCAAGGTGTCCGAGGAGACGTCGGGGGAATTGGGCTCCTGTCTTGAAGGCGTCGCCAAAGCGGCGCATTTCACCCGCAAGTCGCAGGTCATCGAGGTCAGCGGTGTCTGCGCGGATTGCGCCAAGGCCTGAAACCCTCGCCGCGACTTGACCAAAGCCCGATCTGGCGGCAAGGCCAGGGGCTGAATTGCGCAAGGATCGCGCTTTAAGGATCGGCCATGCCCGCTGACGACATTCTCTCCGGCCTCGATGTTCCAGAGCCCGCCGCGCCGGCACCGCGTCACCACACCGTGGGCGTGCGGGTTGGCACCGGCCGCGGCTCGGTGATGGTTGGCGGCGGTGCCCCGGTTGTCGTCCAGTCGATGACCAATACGGATACCGCCGATGTCGATGCGACCGTGAAACAGGTCGCCGCTCTGGCTCGCGCCGGGTCGGAACTGGTGCGCATCACCGTCGATCGCGACGAAGCCGCCGCCGCCGTGCCGCACATCAAAGAGCGGCTGTTGAAGATGGGCATCCATGCGCCCATCGTCGGCGACTTTCATTACATCGGCCACAAGCTGCTCGCCGATCATCCGGCTTGCGCTGAGGCGCTCGACAAATATCGCATCAATCCCGGCAATGTCGGCTTCCGCGAAAAGAAGGACAGGCAGTTCTCGGCCATCGTTGAAAAGGCGATCGAACACGGCAAGTCGGTGCGTATCGGCGCCAACTGGGGCTCGCTCGATCAGGAACTGCTCACCGGCTTGATGGACGCCAATGCGCGCTCGGCCCGGCCGATCGATGCGCGCGCGGTGACGCGCGAAGCCTTGGTGCGCTCGGCGCTGTGGTCGGCGGAGCGGGCGGAAGAGATCGGTCTTGGCAAGGATCGCATCATCCTGTCGGCGAAGGTCTCGGCGGTGCAGGATTTGATCGCCGTCTATCGCATGCTGGCCAAGCGTTCGGATTACGCTTTGCATCTCGGCCTCACCGAAGCCGGCATGGGCTCGAAGGGCATCGTCGCTTCGTCGGCGGCCATGGGCATTCTGCTGCAGGAAGGCATCGGCGATACGATCCGCGTGTCGCTGACGCCGGAGCCGGGCGGCGACCGCACGGTGGAAGTGCAGGTGGCGCAGGAACTGTTGCAGACCATGGGCTTTCGCACCTTCGTGCCTTTGGTCGCCGCCTGCCCCGGCTGTGGCCGCACCACCTCGACCGTCTTCCAGGAATTGGCGCAGACCATCCAATCCTACATTCGCGATGAAATGCCGGGCTGGCGTGAGAAATATCCCGGCGTCGAAGCGCTCAACGTCGCGGTGATGGGCTGTATCGTCAACGGTCCCGGCGAATCGAAACATGCCGACATCGGCATTTCGCTGCCGGGCACGGGCGAAGCGCCGACGGCGCCGGTGTTCATCGACGGCAAGAAGGCGGCGACCCTGCGCGGCGCCGGCATCGCCGACGAGTTCAAGCAGATGGTCATCGACTATATCGAGAAGCGGTTCGGAGGCGCGAAGAACGCGGCGGAGTGAAAGCTGAAGCTTCGGCGTTTTTCAGACTCAACCGTCATTGCGAGGAGCATCGCGACGAAGCAATCCATGGGCGCGTGATAGAACGTCGAGAAAAGCCTTTGGTGTCGGTGCTTGTGTCTACGGCTCTACACCGTGACTCCTGGATTGCTTCGCTTCGCTCGCAATGACGGGAAAGGACGGCTACAGTCCCGCCACGATCGCGCGCAGCAGGCGAAAGCGCATGCTGCCGTCATTGCCCGCAAGCGAGATCACGAAACGCACGCGGCCGTGGCTCTTGGTGTCGGCAAAACCTGCGAGCGTGCGCACGCCGTCCATGGTGCCGGTCTTGTTCATGCCGCCATCATGACCGCGAAACAGATCGGCATGCGCAGCGAAGAGTGCGAGCACTTTGGCAAGACCGCGCGCGGTGAAACGGTTGTCGCGGCTGATCCCCGAGCCTTCTTCGAGATAGATGGTCTTGTCGAGACCGTTGGCGGCGAGCTTTTCGTTCAGGATCTGCCGCGATTTCGTGAGGCTGACCGGGCCGCCCAGACGCTTCCCGCCGGTCTCCAGGAAAACCTGATTGGCGATGTAATTGTTCGAGCCGGACATCAGTTGGATGATGACCTGCGAGAGCGGGCGCGACTGCCGGTGGATGTAAATCGGCGCCAGCCCCTGGGGGACGGCGCCGGCTGTGACATTGCCCTTCACGCTGCCGCCGGCCTGATTGACGAAAGCGGCGATCAATTCGCCAGCATAACGCAGGCTCATCGCCGGATCCTGGCTCAGGTTGATGCGGCCGGCCTTTTTTGGGCCGCGCTGCAGGAATTGGCTGATCGCCAGCGGCGTAATCGGTGTCTGCGGCTCGCCGGAGAGCACCGTATTGCCTTTGCGCACGCCGGCGACCGTGTTGAAATTCACCGCCAGAGCGGAATTGAGAGCATTGTAGGCCTCGCCGGTGCTCTCGATGCCGGGGATGCGGATGTCGGAGGGGTAATAGCTGCCATCCAGCACGATGCCGGTGATCGGTTTCTTGCCGACCTTGGCGACCAGATTGGCGGCCAGCGGCGCCAACTCTTCGGAGATCAGAAAGGGATCGCCGCCACCGCGTATATAGAGCACGCGGTTGTCGTCGATGTAGAAACGGGTCTCGAAACGATAGTCGCCACCCAGGACATCCATCGCTAGCCAGGCGGTTACGATCTTGGCGACCGAGGCGGGGACGAAGGGCGTATCGGCGTTCTGCGACACCAGCTCATTGCCGTTGGCATCCAACACCAGCACCACCCCCGTCGGCGCTAACGCAGCGACATCCTCCTTGACGCCGGCGAAAGCCGGGACAGGAAGCAAGAGCAAGGCGAGGGCGAACAGGCGAGACCACATGGTGGTCTTTTCTATCACCGTCGCCCAGATAGGCGCTACTGTTTCGCTAGTGCGGCGCCGGTCATGGCACCCACATTGACGTGACGCGTCGCGAGAAATTGTCGGCCTGCGTCCGTCACGCTGATCATCGCCGTTCCATCGTCCCGAGTGCGGGCGAGCAGACCGCGTTCGATCGCGTCTTCCCACACGGTCAGGCGCGGGCAGGAGGTGCGCCAGGCATCGATGACATCGACATAGGTGCGCGGTTCGCGCGCCACCCATTCCACCAGATCGCCGATCAGTGGGTCGAGGCTGAGTTCCTTGGTCATAGCAGGCTCCGTCACAGAAGCAGGTAACAGCCGGTCGCCACATAGAAGGAGGCGATCGCGGCGATGATGCGGCCGGCCCATTGGCGATATTGCGTGTCGCTCAAGCGCTCGAGGATCGGTCGCGCCGCCGTGGTGCCGGCGATGGAGGCGAGCACGGCGATTCCCGCCATAAGCGGATCGACGCTGCCGCCATCGGTGATGAGGCCGCCGAAATAGGTCAGTTTGGCGAGATGGCCGAAGAGCTGGCAGACGGCCTTGGTGGCGACGATCTCGCGTCGCTCCAAGGTGCCGCCGAGAAAATAGGTGTCGACCAGCGGTCCGGCGACGCCGGTGAGCAACAGGAGCGCCATGCAGCCCGCGCCATAGGCCATGCCGTTGAGAAGGCGGGCCGGGTTCGGCCGCAGGCTTTCGGGGATGATACGGGCGACGAAGGGCGACACGCCTAGCAGCAGAAACGCCAGCGGGGTCGGCGGCACATATTGCCACCAGGCCCAGGCGGTGAAGGCCAGAGCGCTGCCGGCGAGAAAGGCGGTGGCGGCATGCCAGCGCACATGTTTGTACCAGAGCGCGCCGCGCCAGCCGTTCGAGGCCATCTGGGTGATGGCGTGCAGGGTCATGGTTTCGGGCACGGGCAGCAGCGCCAACAGCACGCCCATCAGGATGAGCCCGCCGGCCATGCCGAAAATGCCCGACAGGAAAGCGGTGAAAACCATCACGGCGGCCAGCCCCGCCATCAGCAAAATCGACATTGAAGTTCTCCGGCCCTCTTGTGGGCGGATTGCCGGGACGGCGCAAACGCAGTTAAATCACCCTCAGCCTCAGATTTTTAGGGGGTAAGGGTGAGCCGCTATCTCTATCTGAACGGCATAAAGGCTTTCGAGGCGGCCGCCCGTCTGGGCAGTTTTGCCGCTGCTGCGACGGAATTGAACGTCACATCCTCTGCGATCAGCCGGATGGTGCGGCTGCTGGAAGAACGGCTCAGCACCGCTTTATTTAAGCGTGAGGCGAACCGGCTGACGCTCACGCCGGCCGGCCAGGCCTATCTCGCCGGGCTGACGCCGCTCTTCGAATCCCTCGTCCGGCTGAGCGAGCATGTGGCGAGTTTCGGCCACCGCCGGGTGCTGACGGTCGGCGTCGGGCCGACCTTCGCGATCCGTTGGCTCATCCCCCGCCTGGCGGATTTCCGCACGGTGGCGCCCGATGTGGAGGTGCGGTTCGCGACCGGCGGCATCGCCGGGCCGTTCGCCGAGGATTGGACCTGCGGCATCAAGCTCGCGCCCGGCGGCGAGGTCGGCTTTATCAGCGAACGGTTGTTCGAAGCGGATCTGACGCCGGTCTGCACGCCGGCCCTGGCGCGGCAGGTGACGAGCGTGGCGGATTTGCGTGAGGCGACTTTGCTGCGGGTGGCGCATGCGCCGCAGGACTGGCCGACGTGGCTCGCCGCCGCCGGGCGCCCCGATCTTGTGGCGCGTGGGCCGGTGTTCGAAGTCTATGGGCAGGCCTTGCAGGCTGCCGCCGATGGGGTCGGCGTCGCACTCGGTCTGCGGCCTTACATTGATGACGACATTCACGCCGGGCGCCTGGTGGCGCCGCTGGCGCTGACCGTTTCCAAAGGCATGAGCTGGTATCTGATGTTTCGCGAACATCGCCGTGACGAACCGGCCTTCAAACTGTTTCGCGATTGGCTGCATGCCAAGGCGGTGAAGGCGGTCGACTAACTTCCCGCCAAAAGGCCAGCGGCGATGTTGATCGTCAGAGCGAGGATCGTGGTGTTGAAGATGAAAGCCAGGATGCAATGGATCGTGGCGAGCTGACGCATCGGACGCGACGAGACCGAAACATCCGCCGTCTGGCAGGCGACGCCGATGACGAAAGAAAAATAGATGAAGTCGCTGAAGATCGGGGGCTGGTCGCCGGGAAAGCGCAGGCCGCCGCGATCCGCCGGCGCGAGCTGCTTCTCGCTGTCGCGCTCGATGAAAAATTCGTGGGTGTAGTGATGAGCGAAGACCAGGTGGATGAAGCTCCATGAGGTGGCGATCGTCAGCACGGCCAGACCGAGATGAAGCGTCTTGCTGCTGTCCTTCAAGGAATTGGCGGCGCTCAATTGCACGATGACGGCGATGAAGGCAGCGATGGCCGCGAGGATGGTGAGCACCAGGACGATGTAGCGACCTTCATCCACCTCCTCGGCGCGGTGGCGAATGGAAGCGGCGGTGGCGCCGCGCATTTTGACCAATATCTCGATCATGTAGACGCAGATCGCTACATTCCAGCCGATCAATGCCCGGGTGTTGATGTCCCAGCTTGCCGGCAGCGCGAAAGTGCAGACGAAGCCGACGGCGATGCACACCAAAAGCCGCCAGCGGGCCTGGATGTTGCGGGCGAGGGCGCCGCGTCTGGGAGCGGTTTCCTTGGCAGCCAGTTCTTTTTGATCCGCCACGGCTCGCCCTTCCTTCTTTACCGGTCTCGCGCGACCGTGAACCGGGCCGCATCGGCGAGGATCGTGGCGCGTTGGCCAAAAGGTTTGAGCGCGGCGATCGCCTGATCGGCAAGTCCATCGCGCAAACGCTGAGCTTCATCGAGTCCGAGCAGAGAAACAAGAGTGGCCTTGTTGCGGCCCGCATCCTTGGCGACGCGTTTGCCCATGGCGGCTTCGTCGCCTTCGGCATCGAGAATGTCGTCGGCAACCTGAAAGGCGGCGCCGAGCGCCGTGCTGTAGGCGATGATGGCATCGAGGTCCGCTGCCGACGCGCGGCCGAGAATGGCGCCGGCCTCGCCCGCATAGCGCAGGAGTGCGCCGGTCTTCATCTGCTGCAACCGTTCGATTTCAGCGCGCGGCAAAGGCGCCATGGCGCGCTCGGCCATCAGATCGAACATCTGGCCGCCGGCCATGCCGCCGAAGCCGGCGGTTTGCGCCAGACGCGCCACCAGTCTGATGCGCACCTGCGCATCAGCATGGGTGGCGTCATGGGCCAAAACATCGAAAGCATAAGTCAGCAGAGCATCGCCGGCGAGAATGGCGGTGGCTTCGTCGAAGGCCTTGTGGACGGTCGGGCGGCCACGGCGCAGATCGTCATCGTCCATGGCCGGCAGATCGTCGTGGACGAGGGAATAGCAGTGCACCAGTTCCAGGGCGCAGGCGGCGCGCAGCGGCCCTTCGCCGTCGACGCCGAACAGGCGGGCGCTTTCGATCAGCAGGAAGGGGCGCAGTCTTTTGCCGCCGCCCAGGGCACTGTGGCGCATGGCATCCATAAGCCGTACCGGGCGGGCGATTTCGCCCTCCTGGGGCTGGTGCGAGAGCAGCTGCTCGAGCTTGGCTTCGACGCGTGTCGCGGCCTCGGTCAAACGCTCCGAAAACTCTGGATTCACCTGCTTCTCCACGGTTTCTCCGGGCTTGCCCGATCGCCGGAAAGGGGTCAAGGCGCCGGGATGGACAGCGGGCGGGTTTGACAGGCAGTTCGGATAATATTCCTATACGGTTTCTGCGGTGGGCAGGCGGGAAAGCCCTAGCCAGAACGGGCTATTCCGTGTAAGAGCCGCCCAGAATTCGGAATTGATGCCAGCCAGCGAGGCGGGAGCCACGCGCGGTGCATCTTGGTTTGACGTTTCTCCGTTCGATCGGTCCGTCAAACCGCAAATGTTATGTGGAGTTTAAAATGGCTGTCCCCAGGCGAAAGACCTCCCCCTCCCGTCGCGGCATGCGCCGCTCGGCTGACGCGCTCAAGGCGCCGACCTATGTCGAAGACAAGGATTCGGGTGAGCTGCGCCGTCCGCACCATGTCGATCTGAAGACCGGCATGTACAAGGGCCGTCAGGTCCTCAAGGTCCGCTCGAACGACTAATCCGCTTCTGCGGTTGATTAAAAATGGCCGGCTTCGCGCCGGCCGTTTTCGCATGCGCGCGGTTCGGTTTGTTAGCTGCGATTTCCGCGGTTTCGCTTAAGCCCGAGATCGGGCATAAGAGCGGCGCGGTCAGTGCCGGGCTGTTGCGGGGTCGATGATGCGTGTGGCGTTGCGGGTTTTGCCGGCCTTGGGCTGTATCGCGCTGCTCCTGGCTGGATGCGGCGGCCGGCCGGAAGACACGCTGCTGCCCGTCGCCGCCGGTGCTCCCGGTGGGGCGACCGTCGATCTCCTCGTTGCCACCACCCGCGCTCCCGATGCCAATCCGGCGCGCATGTATACGGGCGAGCGTGATCAGGCGTTCAATTTCGCCGACATCAAAATGGCCATTCCGCCCGATGGTGCGCGCACCGTCGGCGAAGTGCAGTGGCCCTCGCAACCGCCCAACCCGGCGCGCGAGTTCGTCGTTCTGAAGGCGCAGCGGCTCGACGAGAAACAGGCACTGCGGACGTTTCATGACCGGCTGACGCGCACGTCGCATCGTCGCGTGCTGGTTTTCGTCCATGGCTATAATACGCGCTTTGGCGAAGCAGTGTTCCGCCTGGCGCAGATCGCCCATGATTCCAAGGTCGATGCGCTGCCGGTGCTGTTCACCTGGCCGTCGCGGGGACGTCTGCTCGCCTATACCTACGATCGCGAGAGCGCCAACTATTCGCGCGACGCGTTGGAGCAGGTGTTGCAGGGGCTCGCCAGGGATCCCGCCGTTCGCGAAATCTCGGTGCTCGCCCATTCCATGGGCAATCTCGTGACCCTGGAAGCCTTGCGGCAGATGGCGATCCGCAACGGCGCCATCGCGCCGAAGATCAAGAGCGTCATGCTGGCGGCGCCCGATGTCGATGTCGATGTGTTCCGTCGGCAGATCGTCGAAATGGGCGCGAAGCGGCCGCCTTTCACCTTGTTCGTGGCGCAGAACGACGAGGCTTTGGCGATTTCGAGCCGCATCTGGGGCGGCACGCCGCGTATCGGCATGATCGATCCACGGCAGGAGCCCTATCGGACGATGCTGGCGCAGCAACGCATCAACGTTCTCGATCTTACCGACATCAAGAGTGGCGACTCGCTGGGTCACACCAAATTCGCCGAGAGCCCGCAGATCGTGCAGTTGATCGGCACGCGGCTCGCGGCCGGACAGACATTGGGCGATGGACATTCAGGGCTCGGCGATCGGTTGGCGCAGATCACCACGGGTGCCGCCGCCACCGTCGGCACCGCCGCCGGCGTGGCGTTGTCGGCGCCGATCGCCATCGTCGATGGCCGCACCCGCGACAATCTCGACGAACAATTGCGTGAGCTCGGTACGCATGTGCAGGACACGGCGGGTTCCACCGGCCGTGTCGTCGGCACGCGCTACTGATCAGAGCGGAGGCTTGAAGGCGCCGTATTCGATGGTCTGCGTCACCGTCGCCGCTTCCATGCGATGCATCAGGCCATCGTTCGCGCCGATCCACAGTTTGGCCGATGTCTTCGTGCCGGGCTTCAACGGGTTCGGCTGCTTGTATTCATAAACGTTCATCGCCGTGCCGTTCAGCGTTTCGCTTTGCGGGCCGGTGCAATCGCTCAACGGCATCTGCAGCAGAGCCGCTTCCGCCATGCTCTTGCGTCGGGTCGCATCCATCGGCATGCGGCGCCATTGCTTGTCGTCGCGGATATACATGGCGTCGGGCAGCAAAATGGCCTCGACCTGATCCTCGCCGCCATTGCCCTTGATGGCCGAGACCTGCCGCACGCCGGGCTGATCGTTCATGATCAACATGGCTTTGGTGATGGCCTGGCACGCAGGCTCGGCGGTCTGAGCGGTTGCCACGGAGGTGAGCAGGGTTGCGAGCGTGGCGGAGGCGATGAAGAGACGCATGGGCGATCCTCAAAAGAAATCGAGGCGCCGATAAGGCGGGGGGCGGAAAAGCCGGGCTATTCGTTGGGCTCGATCTGTTCCCAGGGCGGCGAGCGAAAGCTTTCCGTGAGAAAATCCATCAGGGCACGCACGCGTGGCACCAAAACGCGTCGTTCGGGAACCAGCAGGCGCACCCAAAGTTCCGGTGGGGAGAAATCTTCCAACACGGCGGCCACCGAACCGGTCCGTAAAGCGGGAAGCGCCAGATAGTTCGGCAACAGCGCGATGCCGTTTCCGGCACGCGCGGCCGCCAAGAGCACCTGGCCATCGTTGGCGCTCATGCGGGGGCGCACGTCGACCGCCACCGGGCCCGTGGCGCTTTCGAAACGCCACGTCGCACCGGTGGGATAGAAGTTGAGAATCTGGTGCTTCGCCAGTTCGCGGGGATGCTGCGGCGTGCCATGGCGCGCCAGATAATCCGCTGAAGCACACAGCGTGCGGTTCAGCGCGCAGAGCGGGACATCGACGACGCCCGAGAAGGATTCCGGAAAAACCGATACCGCAAGGTCGAAACCCTCCTCGGCGGGATTGAGCGCACGGTCCGTCAGCACGATGTCGAGCGTCACTTTGGGATGGCGTCTTTGAAAGCGTCCCAGCATGTCGCCGAGGTAGCGCACGGCCAAAGTCGTCGGCACTTTGACACGCATCGCGCCGGCGGCGTCCTGGGTCGGGCGCGCGGCTTCCAGCAGCAGTTCATCGACGTCGGCCACCACGGTGCGGACCTGTCCGAGCCAGCGGCTTCCGTCCTCGGTCAGGGTGAGGCGCCGGGTCGTGCGCAGAAAGAGTTTCGTGCGGGTTTGAGCCTCCAATTGGTCGACCCGTTTGGTCAGTACCGAGGTGGCGAGCCCGGCCTGGCGGGCCGCCGCCGAGAAACTGCCGGTTTGGGCCACGGCCAGGAAGGCCTTGAGGTTTTGGACGATATCCATGGCTCAATCTTCGGCTCATCTTTCGCGAAATGCGAAAATAGATAGCTAAATATTCGATATTCTCATTCAAAATGGAAGATATTAACAGCACGGCCAATAACGGAACCGATGGAGGACCCCGTGGTTGGCTCTGCTGACATTGTTGAACCCAGCCGTCGCACCGAGATTTTTGGCACGTTCGACGTGGTCGTCCTTGGCGGTGGACCAGCCGGGATCGCGGCGGCGGTGGCCGCCGCCCGGCACGGTGCCTCGACCCTGCTCATCGAACGCTATGGCTTTCTTGGCGGCATGGGCACGGCCGCCGGCGTCACCAATTTCTGCGGCCTGCATGCCAATCGCTTCGGCACGATCGATCAGGTGGTTCACGGCATTGCCGATGATCTGCTGGCGCGGATCGACAGACTGGATGGCCTGAAGGCACCGCATCTGGTGTTCGGCAAGATCAACGCCCAGGCTTATGACACCTCGGCCTATAAGATCGCCGCCGATGCGCTGTTGCTGGAGGCCGGCGCGAAGCTTCTGTTCCATGCTTTAGGCGCCGGTGTGATCATGGAGACGCCGCGCCAGATCGGCGCGGTTCTGGTCGAAACCAAATCGGGCCGCCGTGCGGTGCGCGGCCGCGTGTTCATCGATGCCTCGGGCGATGGCGATCTGGCGGCCTGGGCTGGCGCGCCGTTCGAAGTCGGCGCCGAGGATGGCAGCATCATGTTTCCCTCGGCGATGTTTCGCATCAACGATGTGGACCGCGAGGCGGCGCGCTCGCGCGCCTGGACGAGCTTTCCCGCGCTCATGGAAGCGGCCGAGCAAAAAAGTGGGCGACGCTTTCCGCGCAAGACACCGATCATTCGGCCGCAGCACCATGAGATCGAATGGCGGGCCAACCTGACGCAGGTCGCCAATGCCGATCGCACGCCGGTCAATGGCGTCGATGCGCAGCAGCTCAGCGACGGCGAGATCGCGGGCCGGCGACAGATCGCCGAAGCTTTCGGCATGCTGAAGGAAGCCGTGCCGGCTTTCGCCAACGCCTATATCGTCGATATCGCGCCGCAACTTGGCATTCGTGAAACCCGGCGCATTCTCGGCGACTACGTGCTGAGCGAGGAGGATGTGCTCGGCTGCGCCAGTTTCGAGGATACGATCGGCGTCAACGGGTGGCCGATCGAGGATCATGTCGCCGGCGACATTCTGCTGCGCTGGCCTGATATTCCGGGAAGCCGGGGCTTCAATCATCTGCCCTTCCGCATGCTGCTGCCGCGCGGGCTCGACAATCTTTTCGTCGTCGGCCGCTGCGCGTCGATGACCCATGGCGGGCAATCGGCGGCGCGCGTATCGGGCGCCTGTTTCGTGATGGGTGAAGCGGCCGGCACCGCCGCTGCCATCATCGCCTCCGGCAACGGAACGAGCCGCGACGTCGATATCCCAGCACTCCAGAAAACGCTTGTGGCGCAGGGCGTCTATCTCGGCACCGACATGCCGTGATCGCGTCGAGGGCTGGGGACTCTCGAACCATTCAATTCGCAGATTGGAGGAAAATGATGCGAAAGAGTTTTCTTGTCTTGTCGAGTTTATTGGCGATGTCTGGCGCGGCTCTCGCGCAGGACTGGCCGACGCGCGCCGTGACCGTCGTGGTTCCTTTCTCCGCCGGATCGACACCGGATGTGGCTGCCCGCATCGTCTCGGATCGTTTGCAAGCGCGGCTCGGGCAACCTTTCGTCGTCGAAAACAAGCCCGGCGCCAGTGGCAATCTCGGCACGGCGGCTGTGGCGAAAGCGACGCCCGATGGCTATACGATCGGCGTCAGCATCATCGGGCCGTTGGCGATCAACACGCTTCTGATGCCGAGCATGCCTTATGATCCGGCCAAGGATCTGGCGTTGATCTCGATCATCACCTCACAACCGAGCGCGCTGGTCGTGAGCAAGGAGCTTGCGGTGACAAAGGTCGGCGATCTCATCAATCTGCTCAAGAGCAATCCCGGCAAATATAACTATGGTTCGATCGGCAACGGCTCCCTGTCGCATCTGGCGATGGAGGCGCTGGCTTTGCAAAGCGGTTCGAAGGTCGTTCACATTCCCTTTCGTGGTTCACCGGATGCGATCACCGCGCTGTTGAGAAACGATGTCCAGATGGGCATGCTTCCAATCGGCGCTGTCGCGCCGCTCGCTGAGAATGGCCAATTGCGCCTGCTGGCGGTCAGCGCTGCGCAGCGCATGAAACAGTTTCCCGATCTGCCGACGTTGGAAGAAGTGGGCCTGACCGAAGTGGTGGCGGATGCCTGGGTCGGCCTCATCGCGCCCAAGTCGATCAGCGCCGATATCGCCTCCAAGCTTGAGAGCGAGGCCAAGAGCATTCTGGCGGAGCCCGCGGTGCGCGAAAAGCTTCAGGCGCAGATGACCAATGCGATCGGCAGTTCCGCCGCTGAGTTTCAAGCGCGGGTGGATGCGGATTTCGCGCGTTGGAACCGGGTCATCAAGGCGGGCAACGTCCGCATCGAATAACGTTCTGGAAAAAAGCCCCTCGCGACACTGTCGGGAGGGGCTCTTGTTTTTGTCTTACGACTTTCCGGCTGGTGGCTTCTGGCCGTTCTGCTGCGGAGGCAGCGGCTGGACGGGCATGCCCGGGCCGATTTTCTGCAGATTGCCCGAGATCACCTGATCGCTGTCCTTGAGGCCGCTCTGGACGACGACCAGAGGTCCTTCGGTGCGGCCCAGCGTGATCGGACGCAGTTCCACCTTGTTGCCCTCGCCGACGACATAGAGATATTTGCCGAGCTGGCTGGAGCCGAGCGCCACCTGCGGCACGAGCAGCGCGTTCGGCTGTTCGCGCAGGAGCAGGCGGACGCGGACATATTGGCCCGGCAGCAGGCTCTTGTCGGCGTTCTTGATCGTCGCGCGGGCGGTGATCGTGCCGGTCAGGCGATCGACGCTGTTGTCGATGAACGTCAGCTCGCCCTTGTGGCGGGCCTCGTCCTCACCGGGGAAAGAGACCTCGGCGATGACAGGACCCTGGGCGCGCGCCTTCTGGATTTCCGGCAGTTCCGTCTCGGCCGGATTGAAGGTGACATAGACGTTGTCGAGATAGACCAGCGTGTTCAGCACCGTGCCGATCGAGCTGATCAACGTGCCGACGGGGGCCTGGTTGCGGCCGAGGCGACCGTCGAAGGGCGCGCGGATCTCGGTGTAGCTCAGGTTCAACTGCGCCGCCCGCACCGCCGCTTCATCAGCGGCGAGCGTCGCATCGGCCTGGCGCTCGGCGCTGAGGCGCTGCTCGTAGAGATCCTTGGACAGATAGCCGCTCTTGATCAGATCCTGGCCGCGCAAGGTGTTGGCGCGCGCGTAGTCGAGCGCCGCCTTGTCGCGCTTCTGATTGGAGATCGCCTGATCGAGCGCGCTTTGATAGTCGCGCGGATCGATCTGGTAGAGCAGATCGCCCTTCTTCACGTCGCTGCCGTCGGTGGCCGGCTGCGCCTGGATGTAGCCGGCGACCTTGGCCTGCAAGGTGACGCTGCTGATCGCCTCGGTCCGTGCCGAATATTCATAATAGATCGGGATGGACTTTTTGACGACTGAAGTCACCGGCACAGGCATGGCGAACGGTGCATTCGCCGCATTGGCGGTTTGTTCACCGCCACCCCCGGGGATCCATTTCGATCGGGTGACATAGGCTGCGACGGCGATAGCCACGACGAGCGTGCCGACAACAGCTGACTTCGCGATTCCCATAACAAAGACTCCAATTATTCGGCAGGTCCGGTGGTCGGCACCGTGTGATGTTGCGGAACGTTGTGATCGGCCTCGCGGCCTTCGCGCATGCGTTCGATGACTGCGTAGAACACCGGCACGAAGACCAGCGTCAGGACCGTGGCGATGAGCATGCCGCCGAAGACGGCCGTGCCGATCGATTGACGGCTGGCGGCGCCGGCGCCCTGGGCGATCATCAGCGGCACGACGCCGAGGATGAAGGCGAAGGCCGTCATCAAGATCGGACGCAGACGCAGCCGGCCCGCTTCGGCGGCCGCGTCGATGATCGACATGCCGCTCTCACGCAGAAGCCTTGCGAATTCGACGATCAGAATGGCGTTCTTCGCCGCCAGGCCGATCAGCATGACGAAGCCGATCTGCGAGTAGACGTCGATCTGCATGCCGCGCACCCAGATGGCGAGCAAAGCGCCGAACAGGGCGAAGGGCACCGCCAGCAGAACCATAAAGGGCATGGTCCAGCTTTCATACTGTGCCGCCAGGATCAGGAAACAGAACACGATCGCCAAGGCGAAGATGATCGTGGCGACCGAGCCCGCCCGCAGTTCCTGCAGGGTGATGCCGGTCCATTCGTAGCCGAAGTCCTGCGGCAGAGCGGCCTTGGCGGCCCGTTCCATCGCTTCCACGGCCTGACCGGAGCTGAAGCCCGGCGCGGCGGCGCCGTTGATCTTGGCCGAGGTGTAGTTGTTGTAGTGCGGGACGCTTTCTGGACCGACGATCGGCTTCAATGTGCCGAGCGTGCTCAAAGGCACCATGCCGCCGCTGTTGTTGCGGACATAGAGCTTGGAGATGTCGCCGGCATCGGCGCGCGCCCCTTGTTCGGCCTGCAAGTTCACGCGGAACGTGCGGCCGAAGAAGTTGAAGTCGTTGACGTAGAGCGAACCGAGATAGATCTGCAAGGTGCTGAAAATGTCCGGCAGGTTGAGGCCGAGCAGTTTCGCCTTGTTGCGATCGAGGTCGTAGTTGAACTGCGGTGTCGAGGTGGAGAAGGCCGAGAACAACTGGTGGCCGTCGAGTTCCGGCTGTTTGCGGGCCTCGGCGATCACCGCCTGCGTCGCTTCGTTCAATGCCGCGGCGCCGCGTCCGGCCAGATCCTCGACCTGGAATTCGAAGCCGCCCAGGGTGCCGAGACCCTGAATCGACGGCGGATCGAAGCTCAGGGCGATGCCTTCCGGAATTTGCAGCAGTTTTGGGCGGACATTGGCGACGATCTTTGAGGCATTCTGCTCCGGCGGCCGCTCATCCCAAGGCTTGAGAATGGCGAACACGACCGCGGAGTTGGATTGCGCCGCGTTGGTCAGGAAGTTCAGGCCGCTGACGAAGCCGACGATATCGACACCGGGCTCGGCGGCGATGATGTCGCGGACCCGCTTGGTGGCAGCATCGGTGCGTTCCAGGGAGGCGCCATCCGGCAATTGCACGATGGCGAAGAAATAGCCCTGATCCTCGACCGGGAGGAAGGTCGACGAAATGCGCGTCGAGATCCAATAGGTCGCGCCGAGAATCGCTATGAACACCACCAACAGGGTGACGCGCCAGCGGATGAAGACGTGGACCATGTCGGAATAGGCATGCGAGAGCCAGTTGAACCCGGTGTTGAACCAGCGGAAGAAGAAGAAGCTTGGCGGGCCGCCGTGGCGCAGGAACACGGCGCTCAGCGCCGGGCTGAGCGTCAGCGAGTTGAACGCCGAAATGCCGACCGAGATCGCCACCGTCAGCGCGAACTGTTTGTAGAGCGCGCCCGACACGCCGGGGATGAAGGCCACGGGAATGAACACGGCCATCAGCACGCCGGTGGTGGCGATGATCGGGCCGGTCACTTCCTGCATCGCCTTGCGCGCTGCCGCCAAAGGCGGCAAGCCCGCCTCGAGCTGCCGTTCGACGTTTTCGACGACGACAATGGCGTCGTCGACCACAAGGCCGATGGCGAGCACCATGCCGAGCAGACTGAGCATGTTCAGTGAGAAGCCCAGCGCCAGCATGACCGCCATGGTGGCGATGAGCGACACGGGGATGGCGATCGTTGGAATGAGCGTCGTGCGCCAGCTCTGCAGGAAGATGAAGACGACGAGCACGACCAGGATGAGCGCTTCGCCCAGAGTGACCAACACGTCATGCATGGCGGCCGAGACGAAGCGCGTCGTGTCGTAATGCATGTTGTACTCGATGCCCTTGGGGAACCGAGCGCTCAACTCCTGCATTTTCTTTTCGACGGCCTGTTTCAAGGCCAAAGAGTTTGAGCCCGGCGCCTGGAAGACCGCGAGCACCACCGTCGGCTTGTTGCCGAACATGGTCGTCGACGAATAGAGCAGGGAACCCAGTTCGATGCGGGCCACGTCGCGCAGCCGCACGACCGAGCCATTGGCGGCATTGGCACGTACGACGATATCGCCGAATTGCGCCGGATCGCTCAATCGGCCCGTGGCATTGACCTGCATTTCGAAGGCCGTGCCCTCGGGCGCCGGCGTCTGGCCGATCTTGCCGGCGGCGACCTGGACGTTCTGTTCGGCGACGGCCGCCTGAACGTCGGTGGCGGTGATGCCGAGATTGGCCAGTTTGTCGGGATCGAGCCAGATACGCATCGAATAGCGCCGCTCGCCGAAAATCTGCGTGTCACCGACACCCGGCAGACGCTTGATCGGATCGACGAGCTGGAAGAAGGCGTAGTTGGAGAGCTGCACCGGATCGACCGAGCCGTCTGGCGAGGTCAGGTCGACGATGAGGACGAAATTCGGATTCTGCTTTTTAATCGTCACGCCGGCCTGATTGACGATCGCCGGCAGCACGGCGGAGGCCTGCGAGACGCGGTTCTGCACGTCGACGGCGGCCGTGTTGATGTTATAGCCGACCTTGAAGGTGATGGTGATCGAAGCCGAGCCGTCGTTGGAGCTCGCCGACGACATATATTCCATGCCTTCGACGCCGTTGATCTGCTGCTCCAGCGGTGTCGTCACCGTATCGGCCACGACCTGGGCGCTGGCGCCCGGATATATGGCGCTCACCACCACCTGCGGCGGGGAAATATCGGGGAATTGCGCGACTGGCAGCGAGAAATACGAAATCGCGCCGGCCAGCATCATGATGATGGCGATGGCCGACGCGAAAATCGGGCGCTGAATGAAATATCCGACCATTGATTATTCCTGTCCGCAGAACTGCGACCGCGTGGTCGGTCCGTAAGAAGTGAGTTTCTTGCGCCAGGCGGCGCCCCAGGGCTTGGTCCGCTGGGTCGTTTTAGCCTGGTTTTGCGGCCGTTGCCCGCCAGCCGGGGGAACTTTGCCATGCGCTGATTGGTTGTGATTTAGCTTATCCGCCGCCGCGCGCCAAATGGCACGGACGTCCGCCGGATTGACATGATCGGCCCGCATGACTGTCTGAATAAGCGAATCGTCGAGGAGATCGTCGATACGTTCATTGATCCGCCGGTCCGCGCGAGAGCGTTCCATCTGACTGTCCTTGTGGGTGTTTGAAAGCATTCCAGGCTTGACGGCCTGCGGGCCGGGTGTTACCGGTAAGTAACTATGGTACAGATCGGTAACATTAGTCAAGGGACTGCTAGGCAAATTTTTTAAAAGGAGCGAGTGACCATCATGGAAACAGCCATCGCAGCCACGCGAAAACCCCGGGAGCGGATTATCGAGGCGGCGTGCGACCTATTCCGAAAGCATGGCATTCGCGGTGTCGGGGTCGACGCCATCGCCGAGGCAGCAGATACCAATAAAATGACGCTTTATCGTCATTTCGGCTCGAAGGACGATCTCGTCGTCGCCTGGCTGCGCGAGGTCGAACAGGCCGGCGAAACGGCGTGGAATGAGCTTCTCGCCGCTCATCCCAACGATCCGATGGCGCGCATCCAGGATTGGGTCGGCAAGGCGGCGGAATGCGCCGTCGGCGACGGTCGCGGCTGCGATATGGCCAATACAGCCATCGAGCTGACGGAGGAGGGCCATCCGGCCCGGCGCCTTATTCAGGAATTCAAGATTCGCCATCGCGAGAGGCTGGTGCAGCTCTGCCGCGACGCGGGCATTGTCGAAGCCGATCTTCTGGCCGATGCGCTCTATCTGTTGGTCGAGGGCGCGCGCGTGACGCGCCAAAGCGTTGGCGTGCAAGGGCCTTGCGCGCATTTTACCACGGTCGCCCAGGCGGTGATCAGGGCTTTCGCTCAAAACAACAAGATGGGCGCTGCTGCGCCATCGCTCAAGAAAGCGCCGGAAAAACAGACGGTGCGCGCCTGATCGACGCTGACTGACGCGTCGAATCTTTCTTTTCCTTCGGCTGCTTTGACGTATCCTGCCGCGCAACGACAGGAGGAACGTCATGAACGATGTCGTGCGCCGTTTCGCCAGTTTTCGCGAATTCTATCCGTTCTATCTCACCGAACATGCCAATCGCACCTCGCGCCGTCTGCACTTCATCGGCAGTTGCGGTGTGCTGGCGCTGATCGTCGTGGCGATCCTGCGCGGCAATGGCTGGTGGCTGCTCGCCGCGCTCGTCTGCGGTTATGGCTTCGCCTGGATCGGCCATTTCTTCTTTGAAAAGAACCGCCCGGCCACCTTCAAACATCCGATCTATTCGCTGATGGGCGACTGGGTGATGTTCTGGCAGGTTTTGACCGGCAAAGTGAAACTGTAGTCGAGAACTTCGAGGTGTCTGTGGCCGTTTCCGATGCCGAAACGGCCGATACGTCAACCATTCCGTCATCATGGACGCCATAAACTCCGGCCAGAAAACAGCCGCTTGGATGCATCAGCCGCATGGACACTCCGGTCTCGCACGAACTGTTTCCCCATGTCCGTATCGTGCTTGGCATGGTCATCGGCCTTGGCATCACCCGCATGCTGGCCGGTGTCGCCGGCTTCATCCAGCATCCCGGTCGTTACAAGGTTTCGCTGCTCCACATGCTGTGGGCAGTGTCGATCCTGGTCGAACTGATCCTGTTCTGGTGGTGGGAGTTCGGGCTCAGCCGCATCGATCGCTGGACCTTCGGTATCTTCATCTTCGTGATCGGCTATGCGGTGGTGCTGTATCTGCTGGCCGCGCTGCTGTTTCCGGACAATATCGCCGAATATGGCGGCTACGAGGATTTCTTTCTCAAACGACGACATTGGTTCTTCGCCATCCTCGGCACGACCTTCGTGTTCGATGTGATCGACACACTGATCAAGGGGACGGATTACTTCACGCGTCTCAGCGTCGATTATCTGGTGCAGGTACCGATTGGCTTGGCGCTCTGCATCGTCGGTTGGATTTCGGCCAATCGCAATGTGCAGATCGCGGTCGCCCTCGTTCACATGACTTATCAGGCCTATTGGATCGTGCGCGTCTACAACACGATGCATTGAAGCATAAGCGGCGCGAGAGGCTGCCGGTCCTCACATGTCTTCGAAATAGCTGCGCACGCTTTTGTCGGCGGCGACAACTTCCGGTCCCTCATAGGTCATGTCGATTTCCATTGTTTCGTAGCTGCCCGCGAACATGTTGACGTAGGGCGCGCCGCAGAAGGCAACGGGTTTTATTTTGTCCCAGAGAATGTAGCCTTTCGCATCGACGAGATCGCTGTGTACGGAGGCGCCCAGGACATTGCCGACAACCATGGTGCGGTTCAGCCAATCCTTCGTCCAAACGACCTCACATTCGAAATGGCGGGTGCATTCGAGAATGCGTGGTGGTTTGACGAAGCTCGAGGGCAGAGCCGTCAATCCAGCCTTGTCGAGTTCATTGATGCCTTTGGCGAAAGGCAAGCCGACGATGCGCACCTTCTCGAGAATATCGCGTTCAAAGGCTGGAAGGTTGACGACGAATTCGCCCGTTTCGCGAATGTTGGCCGCCGTCTGTCCGGCTTGAGCCGTGGTGAAGGCGATGTGCACGGGATTGTGGACGATCCGAACGGTCGTCGCATAGGCGGCCGCGTTGATCCGGCCGTCTTTGTCCACGGTCGTGATCATCGAGGCGTGGCCGCCCGGCGCAAAGAGGCGATCCCAATATTTTTCCGGCTGATAGACGACATCCTCTGCGCGCATAAAGTTTCCTCGCGTACTGGGCTGGCTGGCTGAAGGCGTTCTCGATCAGCTCAATTGCGGCCGCCGAGTTTGGCAAGATCGCCATAGGCGCGCCAATCCTCGATGCTCTTTCTAAGGAATGCCTGGGCTTCGTCTGGCGAGCTGGTGAACGCATCAGCACCGTTTTCAATCAGGAATTTGTGCGTTTCCTCAGTGGCGAGGATTTGGTTGATCCAGCCGTTCATCTTATCGACGATCGCCCGAGGCGTTTGTTTGGGGACCGCGATCGCCCACCAGCCTGTCAGGTCCAACTGTACGCCGGCTTGCCTGAAGGTCGGCACATTGGGAACCGAGGCCATGGGTTCAGGCGTGCTGAGCGCGATGATTTTAATATTCCCCTTGCGGGCTTGACCGAGTGCCAGCAAAGGATCGACCAAAACATAGTCGATCTGGTCACCGGTCAAATCGCGCAGGCTGTCGTTGTTCGTGCGATAGTTCACGAGTGTCACGTTCACGCCCGCGACTTTCTTGAACATTTCGCCGACAATGGTTCCCGACGTAGAAGAGGTTCCGTATTTTGCGGTAGCCCCTTTCTTCTGCAGCGTGTCGACGAGGTCGGATAAATTCTGAATGCGGCTCTTGCCGGGCACAACGAGAAGCGTTCCCTGCTTTGTGATTGTCGCGACGAGTTGCAGCTCCTGGTCGGCGTCCACGGCCGAACCTTCGTAGAGCTGCATGTTACCAGCCAATCCGCTGCCGGCATGGATCAGGACGGCATAGCCGTTGGGCTTTGAACGGGCGATATATCCGGCCGCGATATTGCCTGTGGCGCCGGGCTTGTTCTCCACGACAACCGTCGCACCGGACATCCTGCCGAAACGCTCAGCAAAATAGCGGGTCAGAATATCGGCGCCGCTTCCAACCGCATAGCCCGAAACGAAATGGACGATGTCTTGAGGGTAGTTGTCGGCTGCATTGGATGGTTGCGCGTTCGAAGCCTGAAGGCCGAAGAGAACAGCGCATAGCGCGATGCTGAAGTGCCGCAAGAGGCGGCTGAGGTAAGACATGTTCCCTCCCAGGAATGTCGTCAGTGCGTCGTTTTTCGAGATGTTGACACACTCCAGATAGGCCCGCAATAAGTCTGGTGACCGCCAAAGAGCGGTGAAAAGAGGAAACGATGTCCCAACCGATAGCGCGAATCTTGGCCGAGGAGGCCATCGCCTGGAATTACGACTCGTTGGGCAAGGACGTTGCCCATCAAGCCAAGCGTCACATCCTCGATACATTGGCGTGTGCGATTGGCGCCTACGATGCCGACCCCTGTCTTGCGTGTCGCGATGTCGCCAAGGAACTGAATCCCGCGTCTCAGGCGACTTTATTGGGAGAGAACGCCAAGGTCTCGATCTCGTCGGCGATCATCGCCAACGAAACGATGATCCGCTATCTCGATTTCAACGACGTGCTCTACTTTCCCAAAAGTCCGGGAAAGATCGATGGGGCGCATCCCAGCGATGCATTGGCTGCTGTCTTCGCGCTGGGCGAATGGCTGGGAGCATCCGGGCGCGATGTGATCGCAGCGACCGTTGCCGCCTATCAGGTTATCGGCCGGATCGTTGACGGTCTCGCCGAAGGTTTGACACCGATGGGTTTCCACCATGGCACGGTGATGCCGTATGGCGGTGCGGTGATCGCCGGCAGGCTTTTGAATCTGAATGCGGAGCAGATCACCCATGCGATGGGGATCGGCGGGTCGGCCGCCGTCGGTCTTGCCGTCAATGACGCCGAAGGTGAAGAATATAACAACACAAAAAATCTGGCCGACGGTCTGATGGTGGAACGTGGCGTTCTTGGCGCTTTCCTGGCCCGGCGCGGCTTCACCGGCCCCGAGCGCATCATCGAGGGGAATAAAGGGTTTGCGCATTCGCTTTTGCGTGGGGTCGATAATTTCCATTTGAAGCCGTCGCCGAACGAACCCTACATCATGCAGGCGCGCACTAAGTTTTATCCGACGGAATCGACCAATCAGGGACATCTCTCGGCAACGAGCGAGCTGGTTCGCGCTTACGACCTGCAGCCCGAAGATATCGATGGCATCGTCGTGCGCACCAACAAGCGTGCCATCGAGCACAATGGTGATCCGGCGAAAAAATATCCTAACAATAAGGAAACGGCCGACCACAGCGCCTATTTCATGACCGCGCTGAGCATCGTCACGCGGGGGAAAGTGACGCCATTCTCCTTCACCGAGGCGGCGTATGAAGATCCCGTTATCCGCATGCTCACCGATAAGGTCGTCCTGCAACATCTCCCCGAATACGATCCTATCCCGCCAGCGGCGGAGGTCGAAATCCGCACGCACTCAGGGAAAGTGCTGAAGCGCCGTGTCGATCATCCCAAGGGCAATACGAACAATCGAATGAGCGATGAAGATCTGCGACAGAAGTTCATCGATTGCGCCAATGGGCGCTTCGACGATGCTGCGATTGACCGCGTCGTCGACATCTGTTTTTCGCTGGAAAAGCAGACGTCGATCGGCGAATTGATGCAATCGCTGGCATTCGCCGAGCCGCGATGATCACTGTGGTTAGACGGGAACAGGCCCCGGCACGCGCACGGCGATGACGGCTGGTGAGCCCTTGCGTGTTTGCCGCAAGCCTTCTTCCAGCGCGGGTGCGACATCGGCGGTTTCGGTGACCATGCGGCCATAACCGCCGTTGGCTTCCGCCAGTTTGGCGAAGTCCGGCGGCGGATCGAAAATGCCGCCGCTGTAATTGTCAGATCCCACCGCGACGCCTTGCGGATACATGCGTTTCAAGCCGGTCGTGCCGGTTGAATAGCTGCCGTTGACGAAGACGACGGAGAGATAGGGCGCCTTATGATAGTTCGCCGCCCAAAGGGCGGCCATCGGCGTGCCGAACATGAAATAGCCGTCGCCGCTTGCCAGCACGACATCGCGATCGGGCGCCGTCAGTTTGGCGCCGAAGGCGGCGCCCGAGCCCCAGCCGCCGGAACTGCCGCCGCTGCGGAAATAGCTGCCGCTTGTCTGACGATGCGCATACGCGCGCACGAAATCGGCGTTGCTGATGGCATCGTTGAGCAGCACCGCCTCTGGGCTCAGAAGGCGGCCGAGTTCATGGGCGACATAGCAGCCATTGGGGCGATTTTGCTTGGCGGCCTCGGCGGCTTGCTGCTCGAGTTCCGCGTCGATCTCGCGCTTGCGTGTCGCCAACCTCTCGCGCCTTAAGGCGATGCGATCGAGCGCGCTTTTGTCGAGCAGTTTTTCGGCTTCGGCGTGGACCGCGCGCAAGGTGAGCGCCACATTGGCGGGTGACCAGATGTCGGCGCGATATTCCATCGTCTTATAGCGCGATTGAACGGGATCGGTGCCGATCCAGGCAATTTTGGCATTGGCAGGGGGTGACTCGCGGCCGGGAATGAAGGGCGCGACGACATCCAGCATGAGCAGGACGTCGGCATCGCGCGAGCGCGGGCCGGTGCCGAAATGGGCATGGGTGTGGGGGAAGTTCATGCGGTCGGCGCCGGCATTCTCGGCAATCGGCAAAGCGAGAAGCTCCGACAATCGCACCAGTTCCGCGACGGCCGCGGGATCGCGACCGGAACGTTCGACGAAGACCAGCGGATTATGCGCATTGACCAGCCAGCGGGCGATGTCGCGGGCATCCTCCGGCGCCGGGGCCACCGGGCGCGCGATGCCCAATTGTGCCGCTGTGGGGAAATGCGACTCACCGCCCGTGCGCAACATTGCGGTTTCGCGCGGGATCGACAGATAGACCGGGCCGCGTGCTTCGCTCATGGCGATCTGCAACAGCCGGCTGACGATGAGGCCGGGATTGTCCTGATGTTCGAGCCGATGGTCGGCCTTGGTGTAGTCGCGCACGATGCCGTTCTGGTCGCGCGGTTCCTGATGCCATTGCACGAGCGAGTCGCGCGCGCCGGGCATCGAGCCCGGGAAAGCGCGCGGGCCCGTGCCGCCCATGATCAGAACCGGATAGCCGCCGCGCCAGGCGGTGTGCAAAGCCGCGCCATAGTGAAACGTGCCGACATCGACGTGAACGATCGCGGCGGCGGGGCGGCCACTGATCATGGTCGAGCCGAGAGCGGCGTTCAAAGCGACGGATTCATGCACCATGGTGACGAGCTTGGGCGCTGGCGTGCCGCGCTGCTCGGCCTTGGCGATCGCTTCTTGAAAGAAATTGATCTCGGTGCCCGAGACGAAGAAGAGATGATCGATGCCGCCCTGTTTCATCGCCGCGACGACGGCGTCGGACCATTCGTCGGTCTTGCAGGTCTGCCAGAAATTATCCGTGCTCATTTCCACCCACTCTTATTATTGTGTTTGTTGGGGCGCGCGAAATCTTCGCGCGCCCACATCTTTTGATGCCGAAGTCTTACTCGGCCTTGATGCCTTTGCTGCGGATCAACGGTTCCCAGCGGGCGAATTCGTCATTCAGCAGTTTGTCGAATTCGGCGGGTGTCGAGCCGACCGGATCGATGCCGAGACTGTTCAGACGCTCGACCACGGCCGGATCCTTCAACGCGATGACCGTGTCCTTGTGAATTTTTTCGACGATCGGCTGCGGCGTGCCTTTCGGGACCATCAATCCGCTGAGCGCATAGACCTGGACATTGGGATAGCCGAGTTCGGCGAAAGTCGGCGTGTCGGGAAATTTGTCGGAGCGTTTCGCCGCCGCAATGGCAATGGGCGTGACGCCAGGCGTACTCTTCATCGAGTTCGCTGCTTCAGGCACGAGGGCCAGAGTCAATTCCACTTCGCCGCGCGAAAAGGCTTCGACCGACGGCGCGCTGCCGCGATAAGGCACATGGATCAGGTCGATCTTGGCTTCTTCGGCGAAGAGCGCCACGCCGAGATGGCCGGACAGCCCTATGCCGGCCGAGCCGTAACGGACCTTGCCGGGATGCGCCTTGGCATAGTCGATCAATTCCTTGAGCGTCTTGACGGGCAAAGCGCTGCTGGCAAGCAGAACGTTCGGCGTCTGCCCGAGAACCGTGATCGGGATGAAGGCATCGCGCCCATAGGGCACTTTGTCTCGCAGCAGATGGGTCATCACGTTCCCAGCCAGCGTGCCGAGCAACAAGGTGTAGCCATCGGCGGGCGCGCGGGCCACGGCCTCGCTGCCGATCACGCCGCTCGCGCCCGTGCGGTTTTCGACGATGACGGTCTGGCCCCATTGCTTGGAAAGCTGATTGGCGACCAGGCGCGCGGTGATGTCGGTCGCGCCGGCGGGAGGGAAGGGCACGATCAGGCGGACGTTATTGTTAGGATAGTTTTGTCCCATCGCGGTGCCAGCGAGCGGCAAGCTCACAGCCGCTCCGACGAGTATGCGCCTAACCCAATTCATTTTGTTTCCCCCAATGTTGCTGTGGCGAGATTTCTCCGGTACCGGCGCCGTGCCAACGTGGCGCCGCAAAGTGGCCGATCAGGTCGTGCACCGCAAGTCCAAAGGGGCATCTTCATGATGTCGAATTGAGCAAACTGCCTTGCTCGTGTCTGCCACGCCGCTCGACGGCAATGTGCTGTTCGCGATGGTCGCGGAGATGAGATGCCGTTCGTGTGCCTAAGCCGATTTTGAGGTGATATTTGACCGCGAGCAAAATTCGGCCGGCGGCGTCGCTGGAAGCGGTTGTTTCAGCGTAGGCTTGCCGATATCAAACGATCGCACCCGATGAGCAAGCTCCGGGGCGGTTTCGATTGGGGAGGATGCGCTGAAGATGATCTCGTTCATCAAACGCAACACGGACGCTGTCGCGCCTTTCGCGACTGATTTACCAGCCCTTTTCTAAGAGGTCGCCGTGCCCCGTTCCGTCATCGTCCATGAAAATTTCTCCCGGCGCATCGCCGCGCTGGACTTTCCGCCCGGTGCGCCGCCCACGGCGGGGCTTTCGGCGGCCGAAGCCGTCGGGCTTTATCGCGCGCAATGCCTGTCGCGGGCGCTCGATCTGACCAGTCGCGCCATGCAGAAGGCAGGGCAGGGATTTTATACGATCGGTTCGTCCGGCCACGAGGGCATGGCCGCCGTGGCGCATGCCTTGTGCCCCACCGACATGGCCTTCCTGCATTATCGCGATGCCGCTTTTCAGATCGCCCGTGCCGCGCAAGTCCCCGGCCAGACGATCGCCTGGGACATGCTGCTTTCCTTCGCCGCGTCGAGCGAGGATCCGATTTCGGGCGGCCGGCATAAGGTGCTGGGCTCGAAAGCCCTGAACATTCCGCCGCAGACCTCGACCATCGCCAGCCACCTGCCGAAGGCGGTGGGCGCGGCCTATTCCATCGGTCTGGCTCGCCGGCATCAGCCGGAGCATCGGCAACTGCCGGACGATGCCATCATCATGTGTTCGTTCGGCGATGCCTCGTCCAATCATTCGACGGCACAGGGCGCGTTCAACACGGCGTCATGGACCTCCTATCAGAGCATTCCGCTGCCGCTTTTGTTCGTCTGCGAGGACAATGGCATCGGCATTTCGGTGAAGACGCCGCGCGGCTGGGTGGGCGAGAATTTCAAGAACCGCCCTGGGCTCAAATATTTTTCCGCCAATGGCCTCGATCTTTACGAGACCTATGCGGTGGCGCGCGAAGCGGCGGATTATGTGCGCACGCGCCGCAAGCCCGCCTTCCTGCATCTGCGCACCGTGCGGCTCTATGGTCACGCCGGCGCCGACATGCCGACCACTTACATGAGCAAGGACGAAGTGGAGGCCGAAGAGGCGAACGATCCGTTGCTGCATTCGGTGCGGTTGCTGCATGAAGCGGGCGCTTTGTCGCCGCCGGAAGCTCTGGCCATCTATCAAGAGACCTGCGCCCGCACCGATCGGGTGGCCGCCGAGGCGATCCAGCGGCCAAAGCTCACGGATGCCGCCGGCGTCATGGCGAGCCTCATTCCTGACTCACGGCCTTGCCGACCGAGCAATGGCCCGACCGAGGACGAGCGCGGCGCCGTGTTCGGCGCGGACCTGAACGCCATGAATACGCCGCAGCCGATGAGCCGCATCATCAATTGGGCGCTGGCCGATTTGATGCTGGAACATCCAGAAATCCTGCTGGCGGGTGAGGATGTCGGCCGCAAGGGTGGCGTCTATGGCGTGACGCAGAAGTTGCAGGCGCGCTTCGGCGCCGACCGGGTGATCGACACTTTGCTCGACGAGCAGTCGATCCTCGGACTTGCCATCGGTGCCAGCCACAATGGCTTCGTGCCGATTCCGGAGATTCAATTTCTGGCTTATCTGCACAATGCGGAAGATCAATTGCGCGGCGAAGCGGCAACCCTGTCGTTCTTCTCGGATCGGCAATACACCAATCCGATGATCGTGCGCATCGCCGGGCTCGGCTATCAGAAGGGCTTCGGCGGTCATTTCCATAACGACAATTCCATCGCCGTTTTGCGCGACATTCCAGGATTGGTCATCGCCTGCCCGTCGAATGGCGCGGATGCGGCGCGCATGCTGCGCGAATGCGTCCGGCTGGCGCGCGAGGAACAGCGGGTGATCGTGTTTCTCGAACCGATCGCGCTCTATCCCATGCGCGACCTTCATGCCGACAAGGATGGCCAGTGGATGTCGCTTTATCCGCCGCGCCAGGAGCGTATCGCTTTGGGTGAGGTGGGCGTGCATGGCACCGGCAGGGATTTGGCCATCGTCACGTTTGCCAATGGTTTCTACCTGGCCCGGCAGGCCGAGAAGGCCTTGCGCGAACGTGGCATCAATCTGCGCATCATCGATCTGAGATGGCTGGCGCCTCTGCCGGAGGCTTCGCTTCTGTCGGCGGTCGAGGGCTGCCGCAATATTCTGGTGGTCGACGAGTGCCGCCGCACCGGCGGTCAATCGGAAGCGCTGATCACCTTGTTCAATGCGCGCAAGACAGCGCCGGTGACACGGATCGCGGCGCATGATTCCTTCATCGCGACGGGCCCCGCTTATGCGGCGACCCTGCCGTCGGCCGATGACATCGTCGCAGCGGCGCTGCGCATGATGGAGGTTCATGCGTGAAGACGGCGGTTGTCATCTGCCCAGGGCGCGGCACCTATAACAAGGCCGAACTCGGTTATCTCTCTCAACATCACGCGGACAAGCGCGATGTGTTTGCAGGGTTCGATGCGGTTCGCCGCGCCGGCGGGCAGGAGACCTTGCAGGAGCTCGATGGCGCGGCATCCTATTCTTCTTCGCGCCATACGCGTGGCGACAATGCATCGGCTTTGATCTACGCCTGCACCACGGCGGATTTTCTCGCCATCGATCGCAAGGCTATCGATATTGTCGCCGTCACCGGCAATTCCATGGGCTGGTATTCGGCACTGGCCTGTGCCGGTGCTCTGTCGCCGCAGGATGGTTTCGCTCTCGCCAATACGATGGGCACATTGATGCAGCAGCATCTCATCGGCGGCCAGTTGATTTATCCCTTCGCCGACGAAGCCTGGCGGATGGATTTGCAGCGCCGGGCTGAACTGCTGGCGCTTGTCCGGTCCATCGCGGAAAAGCCGGAGCATGATCTGACTTTGTCCATCGATCTCGGCGGCATGCTTGTTCTTGCCGGCAATGATGCGGGCCTCAAAGCCTTCGAGCGTCAGGTGCCGCGCGTGCAAGAGCGCTTTCCCTTGCGGCTCGCCAATCATGCGGCCTTTCACACGCATCTGCAGGCGCCGGTCGCGGTGGCGGGGCGCGAGAAATGGCCATACGGTTCCTTCGTTCAGCCGTCGCTGCCCTTGGTCGACGGGCGCGGCACGATCTGGTGGCCGGGCGCGAGCGATCTATCGGCGCTTTATGATTATACGCTCGGTCATCAGGTGACTGAAACTTACGATTTCACGCAAGCGATCACGGCTGCCGCGCGAGAATTCGCGCCCGATCTTTTCATCATCACCGGGCCTGGCACGACGATGGGTGGTGCCGTGGCGCAGTCGCTGATCCGCGCGCAGTGGAAGGCCATGGCATCGAAAGCGGATTTCGAAGCGGCGCAAAAGGCGAGGCCGGTCATCGCCGCCATGGGCATGGCCGATCAGCGCGCCACGGTCGTTTCTTAGGATTAGCGCCGGCTGCGCAGGTGGCAGACTTTCACTTTACCGCCTCGCCCATCGGCCCGCCACACGCAGCCGGGATTGCGCGGCGTGCGGTCGTAGAGGTGGATGACGGCGCGGCGCTTGCGATTGAACGTCTGGTTGGAAAAATCATGGCCACCGATGCGCACGTTTTTGCCAAAACGCACTTCGGCGGAGGCGGGCGCGCTGGCCGAGGCTGAAAGCGTTGCGGCAGCCGCCAGCAGCGTGGCGACGAGGAGGCGGCGCAAAGAGGTCATCGGCTTGCAGTCTCCTCGCTCATCTTGTCGAGACAAAACCATGACGGGCCTCCGTTCGTCGAAGAGGCCCGTCGTGAAGCGTGAATATGAAGGCCGAGACCGGCCAGCTTAAATCGGCTGGTTAAATCGGTTTGGCGCCGGGCGTGCCGCACTTGGCGAATTTGCCCTTGGCGTCCTTGCAGCGGTTGGAGGTGGCCGCCGCCGGCGCCGGGCACTTCATGAACTTGCCCTTGTCGTCCCGGCACCGCTCGGGCGCCTGCGCATAGGACGATGTGGGAACGGCGAACATCGCGGCGACGGCGATGGTGAGCGCGAGGATATTCTTCATCGATAACTCCTCTCCATGCGACCCGGGCCGAGTCGTCGGCGCGATCGTACACGCGCGAGTTGGCGCGTGCCACTCGGCGTATGCGTTGACGTTAAAAAATAGGATGGTGCGGGGGATCAATTTGGTCGCTCTGCGAGCGTTGATTCTACTGGCTTTTCCTATCGCGCAATCATGGCTCCTGGCGCGTTTCCTCATATTGCAGCCAACCTTGTCGCCCTCCTGCCAATGCGTGGGTGATAGCGAGGCAGATGATGTCGAGCAGTTTCAGGCGCGCTGCCGGATCAATCTGGCGGCGCGTGGAGAGCGTCAAAATCTGTTCGGCGGGTGGTTCGATGGCAATGGCACGGAATAGGCCCGAATCGATTTCCGGCAGAAAGTGGCCGCGCGGCACGAAGGCGAAGACATCTTCCGCCAATAGAATTTCGCGATGGAGCGAGGTGGCTTCGATCTCGTAGCGCAGTTCGAGGGGAATATTGTGCTGCTCGGCATGCCGCTGGATGGCGCGGCGGCTCGCATTCTGCGGGCCTCCTAGCAGCAGCGGCAGGCCTGCGAGGCGCGCGACCGGCATTGTGTCGGCAACGTCAGGCAGCAGGGCCCGGCGGCAGACGAGCACCGGAAATTCGCGCACCAGCGACACGTCGTCATAGGCTTTGTCGGCTGGCGGATCGTAGCTGAAAGCCGCGTCAACTTCGCCTCGGCGCAGCGCGGCGAGCAGTTCGCTGCTGACGCCCTCACGCAGAGCGAGATTGAGGCCACGCGCGCGTGACTGTTCGAGCAGTTCGCTGATGATCGCCCGGCCGATGGTCGGCACCAAACCGAGGCGCAGGGGCGGCGCCGGCGAATCGCGAAACGGTATGACCGAGGCTTCGGCGGCGGCGATGGCGGCCAGAGCCTGCCGCGCCGTGACGAGAAATGTTTCTCCTGCTGGCGTGAGCGCGATTTGGCGGCCGGATCGATTGATCAGTCGGGTCTTCAGCGCCGCCTCGAGCTGGCGGATTTGAAGGCTCAAGGCTGGCTGCGACATGTGGAGAACGCGGGCGGCCGCAACGAAACTGCCGGCCTGCGCTGTCTCAACAAAATAGCGCAATTGCCTCGTCGAAATCACCTTGGGCCTCCCTGTTTACACCTATTTGAAAAACAAATCGAAGGCAATGAAATCGGTATTGGCCGGTGCTGCCGTTGCAAGGCTACGCTTCGGCAACATCGGGGAAGAAACGAATGAAGGTCTCGAATTGGGCAAAGTCTTACGCGCTGGTGGCCGGCCTCTCTTCGGCTGTTTCGGCTGGCGCGGTCCACACGGCATGGGGGCAGGACTATCCAAGCCGCGAAATCACGGTCGTCGTGGGTTATGCGGCAGGCAGTGGCGCTGATCTCGTGGTGCGCCTTTTCGCTGAAGAATTGCGCAAGCGCTCCGGCCAGACGGTGATCGTCGACAACAAGCCTGGAGCATTGACCAATATCGCGGCGCAACGCGTCGCCACGGCCAAGCCCGATGGCTATACCGTGCTGATCACGCCCGGCAGTTCGACCTTTGCGATCAACAGCGCGATCTTCAAAGACCTGCCGTTCGATCCGCTCAATGATTTCACGCCTGTGACGTCGCTTGTGACGACGCCGTTCGTCTTTCTGGTTTCCGAAGATTCGAAAATCCAGTCGATCGCCGATCTGTCGGCGGATCTGAAGGCCAAGGCCGGCAAGGCCCGCTATGGCTATCCCAACAGCATCTCGCTGGTCGCAGCCGAGCTCTATAAGAAGGTGGCTGGCGTCGATGCCGTCGGCGTATCGTACAAGTCCATGCCCGATGCCCATGCGGCGCTGCGCGGCGGCGAAGTCGATTTTTTTGTCGGCGACTTGATCATTCGCGGGGGGCGCCGTCTGGCGCTGACGACGCGCGAACGCTCCGATGCCGCGCCCGGAACGGCTTCGGCGCTCGAACAAGGGCTCAAGGACTATGACCTCTTCTCATGGTTCGCGGCCTATCTGCCGAAAGGCGCCTCGGCGCAGGTGCAGGAGAAACTGGCGGGCTGGTTCCGCGCTGCGGTTGCCGATCCAGCGGCGCGCAAGCGAATGCTCGAACTGGGCGTGGCGGCTTGGCCTGGTGTCGACGGCGAACAGTTGCGCGCATTCACCCGCAGCGAAATGCAGAAATGGAAAGCGCTGACCCAGCTCGCGCAGATTCCCGCGCCCTGATCGATCCAACCCTATAACCGCTCGAGAGCGTCCGACATGAAACCAGAAGAGAACGAACGTCTAACACGCGTTGGCGCCGGCACGCCGGGTGGCGACATGATGCGGCGCTACTGGCAACCGATCCTGCTGGAAACGGAAATCACGGAGGTGGATGGCCCGCCGGTGCGCGTGCGCCTGCTCGGCCAAGACCTCATCGCTTTCCGCGACTCAGACGGCAAGGTCGGTCTTCTCGACGCCTATTGTCCGCATCGTCGTGCCCCGTTGTTTTTCGGTCGCAACGAGGAATGCGGGTTGCGTTGCGTCTATCATGGCTGGAAATTCAACAGGAACGGCGATTGCGTCGACATGCCCTCCGAACCGGAAGGCACGCCGTTGCAGGCGCGCGTGAAGATCGCGGCGTATCCAACGTACGAGGGTGGCGGCCTAGTCTGGGCTTATCTCGGCCCCAAGGACAAGATGCCGCCGCCGCCGTCCTACGAATGGATGCGGGCGCCGGCAACGCACAGGTTCGTTTCGAAAACCTTCCAGAACAGCAATTACCTGCAAGGGCTCGAGGGCGGCCTCGATACCGCCCATGTCGGTTTCCTGCACACGGATGAACGCAATCCGGTGACGAGCCTGTCGGCACGCGATCGGCAGCCGCGTCTTGGTGTCGATGTGACCGACTATGGCTACTACTACACTTCCCACCGCCGCATCGCGCCCGAGCAGCATTACATTCGCATCTATCAATACATCATGCCGGCGCAACAGATGCGTCCGAGCGTGGTGCAGTCGTATGGCAAGCGGCAGGACATGCCGACTATCGACGGCCACATCTGGGCTCCCATCGATGATGAGCACACGTTCGTCTACAACATCATTTATTCCTTCGATCCGGCGACGCCGCTCGATCCGCACGAGGTTGCGGCGGAGGAGGCTTTTTTCGGGCGCGGACCGGACGATTATATTCCCGGCACGTTTCACCTGAAGCGCAACGCCGGCAACGATTACCTGGTCGATCGCGCGTTGCAGAAGCAAGGCAATTTCAGCGGCATTACCGGCATCAACACGCAAGACATGGCGTTGCAGGAGTGCATGGGGCCGATCGTCGATCGTTCGAAGGAGTTTCTCGGAACGACGGACCGCGCGATCGTCACGATGCGACGCCTGATGCTTGAGGCGATCAGCACGGTGGAACAGGGCGGGGTGCCGAGGGGCATTTATCCCGACCAGCATGGCGGCGCGCGCGCCTATGATGACATTGTCGATTCCTCGGTGCCGATGACCAAATTGCTGGAAGAGGCGGCAGCGAAATGGTGAATGCCTTCGAACGGCAGGCCGCGCTCGATCCCAGGGCCGCGGGTGCGCGCCGCTTTGCTGGCAAGGTCTGCATCGTCACGGGCGCAGGGCAGGGCATCGGGCGTGCCACGGCGCGGCGTTTCGCGGCGGAAGGCGGCCTTGTCGTCGTCGCCGAACGTGCCGAAGAACCGGCGCGGGAAACGGTGCGGCAATTGACCGAGGCCGGCGCGGAGGCAGTCGCCGATATTTGCGATGTTAGCCGCTTCGAGGAGGCTGAACGTTTGATGCAGCAGACGATGGATCGTTTCGGCCGCATCAACGTTCTCGCCAATGTCGTCGGCGGGACGATCTGGTGGCAAAGATATCACGAATACGCGGTCGAGCAGATCATGCTGGAACTCGAGCGCTCGTTGAATACGGCGTTGTGGTGCTGCAAGGCCGTGCTGCCGCACATGGTCGCGCAGAAATCCGGGTCGATCATTAATTTCGGCTCGTCCGTCACGCACGGCGGCCTTTATCGTGTGCCTTATGCGGTGAGCAAGGGCGGCATCGAAGCCCTGACACAGACGCTTGCCGCCGAATACGGACCCGATAGCATTCGCGTCAACGGCGTCTCGCCGGGCACGACGATCATTCCCGACCGCACGACCTCACGGCTGACCTTGCGGCCCGGCGAAATCGCTGCGGCCATGCAAGGCACCGAGGCACGGGTGGAAGAAGCGCGGTCGCTGCAGACCAGTGTGCTCGGCCGGCATAGCACGCCTGACGAGCAGGCGGCCGTGGTGGCATTTCTCGCGAGCGACGATGCGTCCTACGTCACCGGCCAGATGATCAGCTGCCACGGTGCGCCGTGATGATCGTTCTCTAGGCCTTCGGGCCGGACAAGTTTGTGATTCCGCCGCGCTGTGAAACGCTATAGTAAGGCGTTCCAGAAACCTTCCGATGGCTGCCTTTCGACGCCGGACGATCAACAGGCGGAACCAGCCGTGCCCTTCATGACGACAAATCCCGCGCTTGCCCGTGCCTTGGCAGAGCGCGACTACACCAATCCGACGCCGGTGCAGCTTGCCGTGCTGGCGCCGGAGGCGGCGACGCGCGACCTCCTGGTGTCCGCCCAGACCGGCTCCGGGAAGACCGTCGCCTATGGCCTTGCCATGGCCGAGACGCTGCTGGGCACCGAGGAACGATTTGCGCCGGCAACCGTGCCGCAAGCTTTGGTGGTGGCCCCCACCCGGGAATTGGCGTTGCAGGTGCAGCGGGAATTCGCCTGGCTCTATGGGGCGACGGGGGCCCGCATCGTGTCCTGCGTCGGCGGCATGGATCCGCGCATGGAGCAACGTCTGTTGAACCAGGGCGCTCATATTGTCGTGGGCACGCCGGGGCGTCTGCGTGATCATCTGGAACGCGGCAGCCTCGACATTTCCGCGTTGCGTGTCGTCGTGCTCGACGAGGCCGACGAGATGCTGAACCTGGGGTTTCGCGAGGATCTCGAATTCATTCTCGACGCCACGCCGCCAGAGCGGCGCAGCCTGCTATTCTCCGCCACCATGCCGCGCGGCATCGTCACCTTGGCCAAGCGTTATCAGCGCGACGCGTTGCGCATTGAAGTGGCGAGCGGGCAAGGCGGTCACGCCGATATCGAATATCGCGCGATCCGCGTCGCGCCGACCGAGATCGACCACGTGGTCGTCAACGTGCTGCGCTACTATGATACGCCCGGTGCGCTCGTGTTCTGCAACACGCGCGAAGCCGTCGGGCGCCTGCTGGCCATGCTTCAGGAGCGGCAATTTTCTGCCGTGGCGCTGTCGGGCGAATTGAGCCAGAGGGATCGCAATCACGCCCTGCAAGCTCTGCGGGACGGGCGCGCCAAAGTCTGCGTCGCCACCGACGTCGCGGCGCGCGGCATCGATCTGCCAAACCTCGGCCTTGTTATCCACGCCGACCTGCCGAACGATGTCGAGAGCCTGCAGCACCGCAGCGGCCGCACCGGGCGGGCGGGTCGCAAGGGCGTGAGTGTGCTGCTGGTGCCGCCGTTCCGTCGTCGGCGGATCGACGACACGCTGCGGGGCCTCGGCATCAAGCCGGTGTGGTCCGGCCCGCCGACTTCCGAAGACATTCGCAAGCTCGATCATGAACGCATGCTGGGCGACGCGGCGATCACCGACGAGCCGAATGAAGAAGATGCCAGCGCCGGCCTGGCGCTGCTTGCCGCGCATACGCCCGAGCATCTGGCCGCCGCATTGGTGCGCCTCTATCGGGCCGGCTTGCCGGCGCCGGAGGAGGTTTCCGATCCGGGCGAGGAGCGCATCGCGCGCACCCAGCGCGACCGTGCCGCCGAACGGGACCTCGGTGGCGGTGGGTTTGATGTCGGAGGCACCTGGTTCCGCCTCAATGTCGGCCGCCGCAACAATGCCGATCCGAAATGGCTGCTCCCGATGATCTGCCGGCGCGGAAACCTGACGCGAAAGGATATCGGCGTGATCCGCATCCTCGACGAGGAGACGCATTTCGAGGTCGCGCCGGTCGCGGTTGCTCGCTTCAGCAAGGCGGTGCGCAAGATCGATCGCGGCGACCTGATCATCGAGCCGCTGCCCGGTAGGCCGTTGGCTGGCGATGCGGAGCGCCCCCGCGGCAAGCCGCATCAGGGCAAGCCGCCGTACGAGAAACCCTTCCACGGCAAGAAATTCCACAAAGAGCCGGGGCAAGGGAAATCCGCCGACGGCAAAGCGAAAGGCGGCAAGGCCGCATTCGAGAAGCCGCGCGAGGGCAAATCGTCGGGTCCGAGCAAAAACGAGCGTCCGTCGAAGGGCCTGCGTCCGGATGCGCACAAGAGTGGATCAAAGGGAAAGCCGCGACGCTCTTGAGGACACTCCAACCGTTGACATCGCGGCCGGGCGAAATCGCCACGAACGGCTGGTGCAAGCGTGCCGAGCCGAAGCAGATTGCCGCAACTGATGCTAGTTAGGACGTTCTTTCATCGTATGGCAAGCTTAGTTGTGTGCGGTACGGAAATAGGGGCAGCAAACTGAGGCGGAAGATTAACCAGCATCCGTAGATTGCATCGTGGCTGCTAGGATTACCATCGTGTAGCAGGCCGTGCGCCAACGCGTGGCGTAGGTACGGGCCGGGCCTCGTCAGGAAGGTGTTCTCTATATCTGTCGTGATGGACGAACCAAATATCTCATCCAGTTCATTTCTCATTTGCTCATAAAGCGAAGAAATAGTGCGATCTTGTTGCGTCTGTGTGGCATCGTCGAAGATTGTAACATCGTGAGAATAAGATTTCAGCAGATGGCGTAATGAACTCTCCAGTAGGGGAGTAAGGATATAAAGCCCGCTAATAAAATCACCTTGGAAAAATCGCAAGAACCCTCGGCTGAATGTTCTTACCAAACCTTGCGGTACGAATGGACTGTGTAGAAGGATGGGAATAAATGTGTCATCCGATAGGAAGTGTTCTTGTGCAATAATCTGGCGTGCAACTTCAAGTTCTCCTTGTGCAATGATGCTGCGGCGAAGCCTTTCATCCTGGGCGATTTGATTTTGAATGGCAGTATCATCAAGGCTGTCACCTAGATTTACGCCTTGTGATCGGTGTACTACTTTGCCTTCGTGATCATGATGAGATGCGCTAAATAAGGAAGATAGCGGATATTCGCGGATTGATGTAGACGCCTCTTCCTTAAGCTGACTCGGATCCGGCGATTCCGGCGATCCGGCGAGGTCGGCAAATAGGAACAATTTGTCCCTCAGGCTCAAGCCGCTCATCGCTTGTTCGGCCCCACGAGCAATTTTCGAGATGTCGAGTGGATGCGAGAACGAACTCATCTCATCCGCAATTCCAGCTTGAATGTCGACTAGTCGATGTCGAAGTGCTTTTCTATATTCTCTTTTGTCTGGAATGCCGTGAAGTGTTGAAATTGCTTCTGACAGAAGGGAGGCAGCTAGTATCGCGCTCGGCTGGTGTTCCGCCATGTTTGCAAGTTGTTCGGCGGTGGCTGCGTTGGCATGATGTTGGCGATCGCTATTTTTCGCATATCTGTATGCTCGGGCACATAGGCGCCAGAGATCGACGCAACTTTGCTGATCAATTGTATCAGAAGAGCGGCTAATCAATTCTTCTAGTTCTTTGCCAACTAGAGTTGGGTCGGAAACGTAAAAATCCAAATCTAAGTTACTATACAACGATACGGCATTAATTTGCCCATTTTGTATCGCTCTCCCTCGTAACTCCGCCACCATTTCGCGGGCGGCAATGGCTTCGGGTTTCTCCCATCCAATTGCTCTACTGATCTGCAATGCGCGGCGAAGTAGATCGCATACTTCGTAGCTTAATGCGTCAAATTGGTTGCCGAAGCGGAAGCCCAAAAGGCCGTTATCTATCTTTGTTGCAATCTCAACATAGGTGGCGGCAGCGATGGCTCCTTGCCGCCCTTTTTTTCTATCTAATATCCAACAGAGATCTGCAAGGCGTGCTCTCAGCGTCGGGTGGCGCGCGCGCATCGTTGCTGCCGTGATTATTTCCTCTGGCTCCCCACGAAAATCAGATGGTGAAGGTGATCGCCGTCCGTCAGCGAATACGAGAATTGGGCCAAGAGGTTCGTTCCGATCTTTTGGTTTGAACATCATTCCAGTCACGGCCGACAGCATATGAAAAATACGTCGAGCGGGGGTGTCTTCCATTCTGTCGGATGCGGTCCGAAACAAGTCGCTGAGTTCTCGGCTATCGGCGCTTTTCGACGTGGCAATTGGCGTCTCGAAGTCCAGATCGACTAGATCGGAAAGAGAGGCGTGTAACCACACTGGCGGTTGAGCATTCTCTTGCGCTTCACTTGGCGGGCTATTCGAGTCTTCGGTTTGCCGATCCATGGGAGCCATCAGGATATGCTTCTCGGATGAGTTGTTTTGCCAAACCCATGCGATTCGCATTTCGATATCAAGCTTCTGCAACGAGTAAGCTTCGATCAGGCCCGCGCTTGATGGGGTCGATAATGAAACGAAATAAATGGTGCCGCAAGAGGGATTCGAACCCCCGACCCCATCATTACGAATGATGTGCTCTACCAGCTGAGCTATTGCGGCGATTGGCTGCGCGGGGCGCGCCGAGAAGTGGCGCTTCCATAGCTAACCGGACTTGGCATTGCAACCTGTTTGGCAGTCTGTTCGGCCTTTCTCAACGCCCTCCCGTATGCTCCTGTATGGGCTGCGCTTCTCGTACCGCAATGACGGTGTGGTGTTAGCGATTCCCGCGTGACAGCGTTTTTGAGCGACGTGAGTACCTGTTCGCGTGAAGAAAACGCTTCAAAGTGGGAGCCCATCCCGCCGCCGCCTCGCACAGAGTGCCGAAAAGAACAAATCAGGAACATAAATCCGCCCGCCTTTCTTCCTATTTTGAGCCGGATTCGGTGCGGCGCGCGCAGCGCACAAGGGGAGAGCGGCTTTTGAACGGCGGAACATGGCATCAGGGCGGAAGAATCACCGTCGGACTTGGCGATCAACACTTGGCCCAACACCTGGCTCATCACCAATTTGCCCCTCGACAACCGGGCGCGCCGTCACGCGTGCCGCTGGGAACGGCTTCCGCCGGCAGGTCGTTCATCTCCCCTTATGGGGGGAGGAAGCGGATTCTGAGGAACAACCCCATGCAAGGGCCATTTCCGCGATCACTTCCTGGCCTTGGCGCGCCAATCGCGGGCCGTCCCGTGTTCGCCATGGCGTGCCGAACCAACCGTCAAAACGGTGCCGGCTTCTCCCGAATCAGGAAAACCAGCCCTTCTTTTTCGGCTTGTCGGCCTCGGGTTCCGGGCCGGGATCGTCGGGGGCGGCGATGAAGGAGAAGGGTTTGGCCTCCGCCTTGGTTTTTTCAGGTTCGGCGGTTTCGGGTTTGGCCGGATCAGGCTTGGGTGTGTCCGATTTGGCTGGTTCGACCACCACGACAGGCGTGGCTTCGCTCGCCGGGGCTGGGGTGTCGGCCTCGGCGAGCACCGCTTCCGCGTCGGAGGCGGCGTGTTCGATCAGTTTGGCATCCGAAGCCGGCAGGTCGAGGGGCGCGACGAGCGGTTCGAGCGGTTCTTCCTCGGGGGCATGCAGGCGCTCGGCCGGGGTTTCCCAGCGGAAGGCGTCGATGCGGCCGGTGACCGGCGAGGCGGGCGCCCAGGTGTCGCTGATCACGCCGTCGGCGACCCAGGCGGGATCGCGCGGCGCGCGGGCGGCGCGGGCAAGCCATTCGCGCATGCGGCCGGACTGGCCGTATTCGGTTTCTTCGAGATCGGCCATCAGCAGGCAGATGCGCGCGGTGGGGCGGCTGGCATTGCCGTCGAGCAGCGGCGCCATGGTCTCGCGCGCCAGCGCGAAGTCACGTGCGTCGATGGCGGCGCGGGCGACGGTGAGGCGGCTTTCGCGGTGATCGGGCGCAAGGCGCGCGAGAGCTTGCGCGCGCACCAGGCGGTCGGTGGAGGAATCGCCGGGGCGGAGATCGAGATAAGCGGCGGCGATGTCGGGATGTGGCAGGACGCGCCAGCCCGATTCCAGTACTTTGGCGGCACGACGAATATCGTTCTTGCGTGCCAGCATGCGGCCGGCGAGCACGTAAGCCGGCAACAGATCGGGCGCGAGCTTGATCGCCTCGCGCGCCATTTGCAGCGCTTCGTCGGGCGCGCGGTCGGTGAGTGTCATGCCGATGCCGGTCTTCAGCACGGCGCGTTGCCGCTCGGCGGTGCGCCGGTCGATGGTCTTGCGGGCGAAATTGCGCTCGACGATGTCGAGCGCGCCGCGCCAATCGTCGCTCATGGCGCGATGTTCGATAATGGCTTGGCCGGCCCAGGGCAGGGCTGCATCGGCATGCGCCTGTTCGGCGATGGCGAAGGCGGTGGCGTCATCGCCGCGCCGTCGCGCTTCCGCATAAAGGCCGCGCAAACCGAACAGGCGTGTCGCCGGCAGTTCGGCCATGCGCTTGAAGGTTTCTTCCGCCGTCGCGCTGTCGCCGCTGATCTGCGCGGTCTGCGCTTTCAACAGCAAGGCCAGCGGTTCGTTGCCGAGCGTCTTCTCGGCGATGCGTGCTGCCTTGTTGGCGGCGGTCACGTCGCCGGCGCCGGCGGCGATCATGCCTTGCGAGAGCGCCGTATAGCCCTTGTCGCGCTTGCGCATGCGCATGGCGATGGAAGCCAGGGTCGGCACGCGCAGCGTGAAGCGCAGCAGGCTCCACAGCACCATCAAGATGAAGGTGGCGACGAGGATAATGCCGAGGCCGACGACGGGAGACATTTCATAGCGCAGGCCGCCCCAGACGACCGAGACCGTGCCCGGCTGGTCGGCGAACCAGGCGAGCGCGAAGGCGATGAGGGCCAGCAGCGCGATATAGATCAGAGTGCGGATCATGCGGTCCCCGCGCCGGTCAGGATTTGCGGCCGAGCGCGGCGAGCGCGTCGGCGACGAGAGCGCGGGCCGCTGCGTCGGCGGCGAGGCGGGCCTTGGCCTGCGTCGCCCAATCGGCGGAGGCGGCCTTGGCGGCGGCGGGCAGCAGATCCCAAGCGGTCATCGCGCCTGAAATATTGCCGGCGGTGAGCGCGGCTTCGATGCGGGCGACGAGATCGGTCGGCGTCGAGCCGGTGTTGTCGCCGGCCCGGCGCACGCGCACGAGCCGTTGGGCGGCTTGTGACAGGCGGTCCATCAGGCCGGCATCGGCGGCGGGTTTTTCCAGCGCGATGAGTTTGTCTTCGAGCGCGATGAAGGCGCTGGCGAGCCCCTTGGCCGACGGCGCGCCGCTGGCGGCAAAGGCATTGAGTGCGGCCAGACGATCGGGCGCGACACCGAGACGGGACAAGGTATCGATCTCGCTTTTCAGCGGCGCGCCGCGCTCGAGCGATTGCTGCAGGGACTGCGCGGCGATCGCTTGTGCGGTGGCGCGGCTGCGCGCGGCTTCTTCATCCACTTTCACGGCAGCGGCTTTCGCCGCTTCGCTGCTGCCGGTGATGGAGGATTGCAGCGGTTGCAACCGTTGCTCGACGGCGGCGATGCGCGCTTCAAGCGGCTTGATGTCGATGGGCGGCGCGGCGGGCGGCGCCGGTGTCGGTTCGATGCGCGATTCCGTGGCGCGCTCCGACGCCTTTGGTGCGGCAGCGGCCGCTTCCAAAGCCGCGAGACGCTTGACGACATCGGTGGACAGGCCGTCGGTCGGCATCGGCGCTGCCGGTTGCGGTTTTTCCAGAGCCGCGAGGCGCTGTTCGAGCGGCGTGAGGTTGAGCGGCGCGGGTGCGGCTGGCGTCGCCGTCGCGGTTTTGATCTGGGCCTCGGCGGCGGCGATGCGTTTATCCAATGTCGCGAGCGCATCGGTCGATGGTGCGGCGGCCAGGCGCGTTTCCACCGTAGCGACCCGCTTTTCGAGCGCGGCGACGGCCGGGTTGGCGCTGGGCGGTGTCGCGGTGAACTGTTGCCAACCGGCGGCGCCGATCAGCGTGACCACCGCGCCGACGAGGCCAGCGACGGCTGCGGGCACATAGGAGGTCGAGGCCGGCGGTGGCGATGGCATGTGCGGGGCCGAATCGGCGGACGTTGCTGTCGTGTCCGTCGGCGTCTCGGTCGCAGGCTCGCTGATTGGTTTTTGGATCGGTTCTTGAGCCGCTTCTTGGACCGGCTCTTGAGCCGGTGGCGTCATGTCCTCGGCTCGGGCGTCGATGGTGGCGGGCTCGCGGCGGGAGCTGCGGCTGGCTCTTTCGGAGGCCGGCGAAGCGCTTGCGTCGCGTTTGTCGTCACTCATGGTCAGTTACCCACTCATACGCGAAATGATCAGCCTTCAAGGTATAGGCCATGGCGGCGGCTGGCGGAACCACCGATGCTCGTTGTTAAGGTCGCAACCGGTCGATCGCCGCGGCCAAAGCCAGGGTGCGGGCGGCGATTTCGGCATGCAAACGTTCCACCATCCGTCCCTTGATCGAGACGGCGCCCAAATTCGCCGCTTCGGGCGCGGCGAAAGCTTCGACGATGGTGCGGGCCTCAGCGATGTCGTCGGCGCTCGGCGCGAAAATTTCGTTGGCGAGCGCGATCTGATTGGGATGGATCAAGGTTTTGCCATCGTAGCCGAGTGTACGCGCGGCTTCGCATTCGCTGCGCAGACCATCCATATCGGAGAAGTCGTTCATGACGCTGTCGAGAATCGCCAGATCGTAGGCGCGCGCGGCGAGCAGGCATCGCACGAGTACGGGCTGCCAATGGTCGCGGTTGGTGGTGAGGCGCGCGCCGGTGTCTTTGGCCAGATCATTGAGGCCGAGGACGAAGGCCGAAAGCCGCGCCGAGGGATCGACCGAGGTCGCTGCGATATTGCGGATGTCGAGCACGCCGAGCGGTGTCTCGATCATGATCCACAGCCGGGTGCTCTCGGGAAAACCCATTTGCGAAAGCGTGTGCCCGGCGCGGATCACCTGGCCGGGCGCGATGATTTTCGGCACCAGAATGGCGTCGGGCGGCCGGCTGGCGCGCGCCAGAGCGGCGAGGTCGTCCTGAGCGAGCGGCGTATCGAAGCTGTTGATGCGCACGATCAATTCGCGCCGGCCGTAGGTCCCGCTCGCCAGGGCGGTCAGGATGTTTTGGCGGGCCAGGTCCTTCTGATTGGGCGCGACCGCGTCCTCAAGGTCGAAAATCAGGGCATCTGCTTGTAAATCGCGGGCTTTTTCCAATGCCCGGGCATTGGAGCCGGGCATATAAAGGACACTGCGGCGCGGGCGCGGCGGGGCAGGCGAAGCGGCCAAATCGGCGGTTTGGGCTGGCGTCATGGGCGGCTTATCGCACAAATCCTCGCACAATGCTGCCTTGCAAAAAGGGGGTTCGCGCCATCGCCTGGCGGGAGTATGAAGCCTCGCAAGTGGTTCTCGGAATTAGGAGGTTTTATGTCCTCGCGCCCTCCCGTCGCGCCCGGCTTTCCCGAGCAGCTCGAACAGGGGTATCGCTCCTTCCTATCCGGGCGTTTCCGAGCCGAGCAGGAGCGTTTCGCCGAACTCGCCAGCGGCCAGAGCCCGCGCGTTCTGTTGATCGGCTGTTGCGATTCGCGCGTCTCGCCGGAAACCATTTTCGATGCCCGGCCCGGCGAAATCTTCGTTCTGCGCAATGTCGCCAATCTGGTGCCGCCCTATGCGCCCAACGACGATTATCACGGTACGTCAGCGGCGCTGGAATTCGCGGTGATGGGCCTGCGGGTCGAGCATGTGGTCGTCATGGGCCATGCTCGCTGCGGCGGCATCAAGGCGTTCGTCGAAAACGAGGTCGATCCCTATTCGCGGCCGTTGTCGCCGGGCGATTTCATCGGCAAATGGATCCGGCTGGTGCAGCCGGCCTTCGAGGCGCTGGGCGCGCCGCCGGAGGACGGGCCGCTCGATGGCTTCATCGCCAAGCTGGAATTGGAGGCGATTCGCCAGTCGCTGGCCAATCTGCGGACTTTTCCGTGTATTTCGACCTTGGAACAGCGAGGTCTGCTGCAATTGCATGGCGCCTATTTCGGCGTGATGGACGGCAAGCTCCTTGCCTATGATGAGGCGAGTGGCCAATTCAACCCGGTTGCCGCCGAAGCCCATGCCCTGGCGTTACAGGAGCCGCGCTTTTAGCGAGGTTCGGCGGGCCCGTTGAAGAGGTTTTTGCCGATGTCGTCACCGACGCCGCTGTCCGCGCTCGATCTGTCTTTCGTCACCACGCAGACGCCGCCCTCCAAGGCTCTGGCGCAGACGATCGAATTGGCGAAACATCTCGATGGTCTGGGCTACAAGCGGCTTTGGCTTGCCGAACATCATAGCCTCGCTTCGATTGCGTCTAGCGCGCCGGAAATCATGATCGGCCAGGTCGCGGCGGTGACGCAGAACATCCGCGTCGGCTCCGGCGGCGTGATGCTGACCAATCACGCGCCGCTGATGGTGGCGGAACGATTCAAATTGCTGGAAGCGCTGTTCCCCGGCCGGATCGATCTCGGCCTCGGGCGTGCGCCGGGCACCGATCAGGTGACGGCCTTCGCGCTGCGTCGAAAGATGGAGGAGCGGCAGGGCGACGATTTCCTCGAACGGCTGCAAGAATTGATGCTGTGGGAGAGCGGCGAATTTCCCGAAGGCCATCCGTTCAATAAAGTTTTCGCCATGCCGACCGACGCGCCGCTGCCGCCGATCTGGCTGCTGGGATCGAGCGACTACAGCGCCCAGCTCGCGGCGCAGATCGGTGTCGGCTATTCCTTCGCCTCGCATTTCTCCGATTTCGATGCGGTGGCGCCGATGCGCGCCTATCGCGAAATGTTCCGGCCGTCGGAGACGCTGGACAAGCCTTATTCGATCATCGCGCTTGCCGCCGTCGTCGCCGAGACGGACGAGGAAGCCGATCACCTGGCCAAGACCTATGATCTGAACTGGATCCGCCGGGCGCGCGGCGAGATGAAGCCGCTGGCGAGCCCGGAAGAGGCGGATGCGCATCCGTGGACCGAGGCGGAGCGCGCTTATGTGGCGCGCAAACGCGTCCGGCTGTTTGCCGGTTCGCCGCGCACCGTGGTCACGCGCCTGCGCCGTTTCGTCGAGGAGACGGAGGCCGACGAGGTCATGGTTACGTCATCGGTCTTCGATCATGGCAAGCGGATGCGCTCCTATGAACTGCTGATGCGCGAATGGGCCGCGACGGCGGGTGCGCCTGCGACGTTAGAAGCCTGATTTTCACACGATCATTGTGCTATATAGATGTCGTCCGGAACCTAGAAGGATGACACGTGAGCGACGCAGCTTTGCAGATCGAGGCTTTCTTTGATGAGCCGACCAATACGGTCAGCTATCTCGTCTGGGACGCGGCGAGCCGGCACGGCGCGGTCATCGATCCGGTGCTCGACTACGATCACAAGTCCGGCGAGGTCGACAATCGCTCGGTCGATACCGTTCTGGCGCGGGCGAAAACGCTCGGCCTGACCATCGACTGGGTGCTGGAAACCCATGCCCATGCCGATCATCTGTCGGGTGCGCCCTATATCCGCGCCAAGACGAGCGCCAAGGTCGGCATTGGCGAACATATCCGCGACGTGCAGCGCATTTTCCGGCCGATCTTCAACATGCCCGATCTGAAGACCGACGGCAGCGATTTCGATCGCCTGTTCGCCGATGGTGAGCGCTTCTCCATCGGCGGTCTCACCGTCGAAGTGATTCACACGCCGGGCCACACGCCGGCTTGCGTCGCCTACAGGATCGGCGATGCGGTGTTCGTCGGCGACACTTTGTTCATGCCCGATTACGGCACGGCGCGCGCCGATTTTCCCGGCGGCGATGCGCGCCAGCTCTATCGTTCGATCCACAAACTGCTGACCTTGCCGCCGCAGACGCGTCTGTTCATGTGCCACGACTACAAGGCGCCGGGCCGCGACGTCTATGCGTGGGAAACGACGGTAGCGGCCGAGCGCAACAATGTGCATGTGCGTGCTGGGATCAGCGAGGACGATTTCGCCGCGATGCGCGAGAAGCGCGACAGCACGCTCTCGGCGCCGACGCTGTTGCTGCCGTCGATCCAGGTCAACATCCGCGCCGGCAAGTTTCCGCCGGCGGAGAGCAATGGCGTGCGGTACCTGCTGATCCCGGTGGTGGCGAAACATTCGGATGTGATTGCTTAAGACGCATGGAAGCGTTGCTCTGGATTCCCGCTCGCGGCTTCGCCACGTCGGGAATGACACCTAGGCTTCGGTCCATTCTTTCAGCAGCGATGTCATGGGCGAAGGCCCGCATCTTCGTGTCATCCCCGACAGCCGCGTAGCGGCTGAGCGGGGATCCAGGGGCGTGCGGTAGAGTGCTTGCTTCATAAGAGAACGTTGCGCTGAAAGACTGAAGCGTTTGCCCCTGGATACCGGATCACGCTGCGCGTGTCCGGTATGACACCGAGGTGTCGCGCATTATTGAAGCTCTAAGGCTTCTTCAACAAATCCGGCCGTCTCTCCCGCGTAATCCGCTCCGCTTCCTCGCGCCGCCATTTGGCGATCTTGGCGTGATCGCCGTTCAGCAGCACGTCGGGAATGTCGCGGCCTTCCCAGGTGCGCGGGCGGGTGTAGTGGGGATATTCGAGCAGGTCGTTCTCGAAACTTTCCTCGCTGCCGGACGTGAGCTTGCCCATGACGCCGGGGATGAGGCGCACGCAGGCATCGATCAGCACCATCGCCGCGATCTCGCCGCCGGAGAGCACGTAATCGCCAATCGATACCTCTTCGAGGCGGCGCGCCTCGATCACCCGTTCGTCGACGCCTTCGAACCGGCCGCAGACGATGATGGCGCCTTCGCCTTCGACGAGGGCGCGCACCCGTGTCTGCGTCAGCGGCCGGCCGCGCGGCGACATCAACAGGCGCGGGCGGTGATCGGTGCTACCAAGCGTCGTATCCAGAGAAGCGGCCAGCACGTCGGCGCGGATCACCATGCCGGGGCCGCCGCCCGCCGGCGTGTCGTCGACGGCGCGATGGCGGCCAAGGCCTTGGTCGCGGATGTTGTGGATGTCGAGCGCCCACAGACCGCGCTTCAGTGCTTCGCCCGACAGCGACAAGCCGAGGGGGCCGGGGAACATGTCGGGCATCAAGGTGAAAATGCTGGCGCGGAAGGTCATAGCTTGCCTTCCTTCACGCCGAGCGCATCGGCAAGACGCATTTTTGCGCTGCCCGGCTGCAAGGGCTTCTGCTGGCTTTCATGCGGCACCCAGCCCGACAGCCAGATGAATTCGAACGTGGCGCGCAGGCGCCCGTCCGCATCGGCATGACGCTGTGCATAAATTTCGGCGGCGCGCAGGAAGAGGGCGCGGCGGGCCGGGCGGCGCAGGCGCTGGGTCAGGACATTGGTTGATCCCATGGCGCGGAGGTCAGCCATCAGGCTGAAGAGGCTGGCGTAGCGCACGGTGATGGTTTCGCTGTCGGTGACGGGCAGCGCGAAGCCCGCCCGTTGCAGCAAAGCGCCGAGGTCGCGGATGTCGGCGAAGGGGGCGACACGCGGGCTGGCGCCGCCCAGAATTTCCTCCTCGGCGGCGGCGAGCGCGCCGCGCAGTTCGGTCAGGGTCTGGCCGCCGGCCATGCAGGCCAGAAACAATCCGTCCGGGGCAAGGGCACGGCGGATCTGGATCAGGGTGCCCGGCAGGTCGTTGACCCATTGCAGGGCAAGCGCCGAGACCGCGAGATCGAAACTCGCTGGAGCGAAGGGCAGGGTTTCGGCGTCGCAGACCAGGGTTTCGATTGGGGGCACGGCCGGTTCGGGCCGCGGCGCGGCGCGGGTGACATGGCGGTCGGGCCTGACGGCGAGGGCCTGGGCCAGGAGCGGCGTTGGCGTGGCGAGATCGAGCACGCGCGGGAAGGGGCGCAGGATCGTCTCGAGCCGGCTGGTGAGGTCGTCGACGGCGCGTTCGAGCAGGAAAGTGGCCGGCGGTTTCTGGGCGGCGCGCGCCAGCCGCCGCGCCAGGAGGGCGCGGTCGAAAATCTGCGGCGGTGCGGCTGATGTCGTGGTCATGGCGGCATATTGCGCGGCGGGGCTTCAGCGTAAAGCGCTGTTTCAACGGTGCTGGCGCCAGTTCCGGCACCGCGATAGGCTCACCTCATGTGGGCTCAAGAGAACCTTCCGCAAGCGCCAGATCCATCGCCCGAGCCGCTTTTGCTGCAGCCGAAGCGCTCTTGGCGGTCGCTTGCCTTGCTGCAGGGCCTCTTTCGTCATGCTGCGCAGCAAGCCATTGATATCGTTTATCCGCCGTCTTGCATGGCCTGTCTTATTGCAACGCAGCAAAGCGCAGCATTGTGCGCAGCATGCTGGATCAAAATGCCCTTCGTCGAACGCCCCTTTTGCGAGCGCCTGGGCACGCCCTTCACCCATGATCTGGGCCAAGGGCTGATCTCGCCAGAAGCCATGGCCAATCCGCCGGTTTATGGCCGCGCCCGCGTGGTGGCGCGCTATGAGGAGGGGCCGGCACGCCAGCTCGTTCACCGGCTGAAATATGGCGATCGGGTCGAATTGGCCGAGGCGATGGGCCGCTGGATGGCCCGATCTGGCGCCGATCTGCTTGAAGATGCCGATCTTCTGGTGCCGGTGCCGTTGCATCGCCGCCGGCTGTTCAGCCGGAGGTTCAATCAGGCGGCGGAACTGGCGCGGGTGGTGGGGGAGGTCGGCGGTGTTGCGGCCGATCCACTGGCTTTGCGGCGCATCAAGCCGACCAGGCCGCAGGTCGGGCTGACACGGGCGCAGCGCGCCGAGAACGTGCAGGGCGTTTTTCGGGTGGATGACGTGGCGAAAGCCAGAATTGCCGGGCGCAACATCGTTCTGGTCGATGATGTGATGACCTCGGGCGCCACGGCCAATGCGGCGGCGCGCGTGCTCCTGCGGGCGGGGGCCGCGCGTGTCGACGCGCTCGTCTTCGCCAGGGTTGTGACAACCCGATGAAGCGCCATATATAGGGGGTGAAAGGTACGCCAATGCCCGAGATTACGATCTATACGAAGTCGACCTGTGGTTACTGTCACGCGGCAAAGCACTTGCTGCGTTCGAAGAATGCCGCGTTCAACGAAATCTCGGTCGATGGCGACAGCGCCGCCCAGGAAAAGATGGCCGAGCGCGCCGGCGGCAGCTGGACTGTGCCGCAGATTTTCATCGGCGCGACTCATGTCGGCGGCTGCGACGATCTGCACGCGCTGGAGCGTGCCGGCAAGCTCGACGCATTGCTGGCGGGCTGATCAGGCACGATCATGATCAAGTATGCGCTGGTCTGCGATAAAGGGCACGACTTCGAGAGCTGGTTCCCCAATTCCGATGCTTACGACAAGCAGGTGAAACGGGGGCTGGTCGAGTGTCCGCAGTGCGGTTCGCTGAAGGTCTCGAAGGCACTGATGGCGCCTTCCGTTTCGACCTCGAAGCGCCGTGCCCGCAACAGCGTCGTCGAACATGCGCCGCAGGCCCAAGTGCCTGCTTCGGTGCCGGCGCCCGCCGCGCCGCAGCCGATGACCCTGCTCGACGAGCAGCAGCGGCAGGTGCGTGAAGCGATCCGCGAACTGCATCAGAAGATCGCCGAGAATACGGTCGATGTCGGCAAGGCCTTTTCGACCGAGGCGCGCAAGATGCATGACGGCGAGATTCCGCAGCAGGCGATCCGTGGCGAGGCGACCTTCGCCGAAGCGCAGGAATTGTGGGAGGAAGGCATTCCGGTTTTGCCGGTGCCGAGCCTGCCCGACGATCGTAATTGACGATCGCGCATAGCCTTTGATCTGATGGCGCTCGCCACACGACAGGCGAGCGACCATGCCAAAGCAGGCTATCCCGCATCCGATCCTCACGACCCCCCGGCTGCGGTTGCGGCAGTTTCGCGCCGACGATACGGAAGCGATGCACGACTGTTTCGCCCATCCTGAGGCGATGCGTTTCTGGAACACGCCGGTCCACACCAAAGCCATTGAAACCGAGCGCGTCGTGCAACGCTTGATCGACTGCACGCCATCTTATTATCGGTTTTGGGCGGTGGCCGATGCAGCAAGCGATCGTTCCCTGGGGCTGGTCAACTATCACGATGGCCATATCCGCAGTAAGCGCGTGGCGATCGGTTACATCATCGATCCGGCGCATCAGCGGCAGGGCCTTGCCACCGAAGCAGTGACGGCGATGCTCGACTTCTGCTTTGGCGAACTCAACCTGCATCGTGCGCAAGCCTTCATCCATCCTGACAACACGGCATCGCGCAAATTGATCGAAAAGCTCGGATTCCGTTGTGAAGGCCTGCTGCGTGACAATTTGCGGGTCGGCGAGGATTGGCGTGACGATCTGCTTTATGCACGCCTCGCCACCGACCGGCCCGGCGCGGCCTGACCTCAGATTGCCCCGTTTCGCTTGAAAATGCCGCGTTCCTGTCATGGCGCCGACATGGCACGCCCGTAAGCCCCTCATTTGAGGGATCGAATCGCGGCGGAGCCTGATGAGCTTCAGCTATGTCTATCTGGCGCTCGCCATTGTCAGCGAAGTGATGGCAACAACGTCCTTGGCGGCCTCGCAGGGGCTGACGCGGCCGTGGCCGGTCGTTGCCATGGCGTGCGGCTATGCTGTGGCCTTCATCTTCCTCGCCTTGAGCCTGAAATCCATTCCCGTCGGCATTGCCTATGCCATCTGGTCGGGCGCCGGCATCGTTCTCATCGCCAGCATCGGCTGGGCGCTGTTTCGACAGCCGCTCGATATGCCCGCCGTCGTCGGCCTCGGGCTGATCATCGCCGGCATTTCGATCATGCAGATTTTTTCACGCTCGGCGCTGCATTAGCTTTGTGATGCCACCCGTTCCGCCATCAGCATGTAATTGACGTCCATGTCGCGGCTTTCGTTCCAGCTGTCGCGCAGCGGATTGTAGACGACGCCGGTGCGGGCGGTGACGTCGAGGCCGGCGTCGTAAATCCAGTCTTCCAACTCGGCCGGCTTGATGAACTTTTCCCATTGATGGGTGCCGGGCTCGACCCAGCGCAGCACATATTCGGCGCCGACGATGGCGAGCGCGAAGCTTTTCAGGGTGCGGTTGAGGGTGGCGGCGAAGAGCAAGCCGCCGGGGCGCACCAGTTTCGCCGCGACGCCGATGAAAGCGGCTGGGTCGACCACATGTTCGATCACTTCCATGGCGCAGACCACGTCGAATTCGGCGCCGCTCGCGGCCAGCTCCTCGGCGGTGATGGCGCGGTAGTCGATGGCGATGCCGCCGCTCTGCGCGTGATGGCGGGCGATGTCGACATTGCCGGGGGCGGGGTCGATGCCGGTGACCTCAGCGCCCAGCCGGGCGAGGGGTTCGCTCAAGAGGCCGCCGCCGCAGCCGATGTCGAGCAGGCGGATATTGGCCAGGACGCGGATCGGCTCGTTCTCGGGCTTGCCGAAATGGTCGGTGATGCGGTCGCGCAGCCAGCGGATGCGGGTCGGGTTGAACTTGTGCAGGGCGGCCATCGGGCCGTCGGCCCGCCACCAATCGGCGCCCAACCGCTCGAATTGGTCAAGTTCACGCTGGTCGATGGAGGCGGCGCGGGGCGCCGCGTCAGAAGATCCGGTTTTTTGCCCGGAAACCATGGTTTTCCCTCGGAATAGGCCGGCGTTGACACGTCCGGACCGCGCGTTAGATATACGCGCCCTTTCAAACCCGGGCGAGCGGTCAATCTGCCGCGCGCCCGCCTCCGGGCGACATCTGGGCTCAACGCCCGTTCGCCCTCAAACAGGCAATCATGGCCCGTCTGGTAATGAAATTCGGCGGCACGTCCGTCGCTAATATCGAACGTATCCGCAACGTCGCCAAGCATGTGCAGCGTGAGGTGGAGGCCGGCTACCAGGTGGCCGTCGTCGTCTCGGCCATGTCCGGCAAGACCAACGAACTGGTGGGCTGGTGCCGCGAGGCGGCCGAATCGGTCTCCAACGACCCGGTCTACGATCAGGCCGAATATGACGCGGTGGTCGCTTCCGGCGAGCAGGTGACATCCGGCCTGCTGGCGCTGACGCTCAGCAAAATGGGCATCAAGGCGCGCTCCTGGCAGGGCTGGCAGATCCCGATCGAAACGTCGGATGCCCATGCCTCGGCCCGCATTACCAATGTTTCGTCGGTCGGGCTCGATGCCGGTTTCGCCAAAGGCGAGGTCGCCGTCATCGCCGGCTTCCAGGGCGTGAATCCGGACAGCGGCCGCATCACCACTTTGGGGCGCGGCGGTTCCGACACGTCGGCGGTGGCGATCGCCGCCGCGATCAAGGCGGAGCGCTGCGACATCTATACGGATGTCGATGGCGTCTATACCACCGACCCGCGCGTCGTGCCGAAGGCGCGCAAGCTCGACAAGGTGTCGTTCGAAGAAATGCTCGAAATGGCGTCCCTGGGATCGAAGGTCCTGCAGGTGCGCTCGGTTGAAATCGCCATGGTGCACGGCGTGCGCACCTTCGTGCGTTCGTCTTTCGATGATCCGGCCGCGCCGCGTCCGGGCACGCTGATTTGTGACGAGGAGGAAATCGTGGAACAGCAGGTTGTCACCGGCATCGCCTTCTCGCGGGACGAGGCCCAGATCACCCTGCGCCGCGTCGCCGACAAGCCCGGCGTGGCCGCAGCGATCTTCGGTCCGCTCGCCGATGCCAATATCAATGTCGACATGATCATCCAGGTCGTCTCGGAAGATTCGACGACAGACATGACGTTCACCGTGCCGGCGGCCGACTATGAGCGGGCGCAGACGGTGCTGGAACAGGCCAAGAGCACCATTGGTTTCGCCAGCGTTCAGGGCGCCACCGATGTGGTGAAGATTTCAGCCATTGGCGTGGGCATGCGCTCCCATGCCGGCGTCGCCGCCAAGGCGTTCCGGGCGCTCTCCGAGAAGGGCATCAACATCCGCGCCATCACCACCAGCGAGATCAAGTTCTCGGTGCTGATCGACAAGGATTATACGGAACTGGCGGTGCGCACCTTGCACTCGCTCTACGGCCTCGATCAAGCTTAGGACTTGCTAGTCACTTGGTGTCATCCCGGACACGCGAAGCGTGATCCGGGAACCAGGGGCGTCTGGTAGAAAGTTTCGTCTTCGCGACGCCAGTGTTCCCATCGAACGATTGAAGCGTTTGCCCCTGGCTCCCGGATCGCGCCGTTGGCGCGTCCGGGATGACACGGAGGCTGTGGGTTCGACAAAGGGTGGCGTCAGAGCGCTCGCTTATTCCCCAGCCGCGGCCTTCCTGCGGTTGGCGCGGATCGCCGAGGATTCGGCGATGTAAATGCCGGCGATGACCATGACCATCGCCAGCATGTGATAGGGCCGCAGTGCCTCACCCAGCACCAGCACCGACAAAGTGGCGCCGATCACCGGCGTCAGATTGTGGAACATGGCGGCGCGGCTCGGCCCGAGCATTTCGGCGGCGCGCATGAAGAAGATATGACCGCCCATCGAGACGAAGATCGCGATGTAGAGCAGGGCCGCAAGACCGGTCCAGGTCATCGGATAGGAATTGCCGGTCAACACCTCGATCGTCATCAGCGGGATCGAGATGATGAAGGACACGACGGCGATGACGGTGAACACGGCCAGCGCCGAGACCGCCGGTCGGTTGCGCAGGGCGACCACGTAAGCCGCATAGATCGCCGCCGACAGCAATTGATAGATGTCGCCGCGATTGAATTGCAATTCGAGAAGGGTCAGCGGCTCGCCCTTCGTCGCCACCAGGATCACGCCAAGAATGGTGATCAGCACGCCGGTCGCCTGGATCAGGGACACGCGGGCGCGATAGGCCAGAAAAGCACCGGCGATAACCAGCGCCGGGGTGATGCCCTGCAGGATCGCCAGATTGATGCCGGTCGTATATTTCGCGCCGATGAAGACGAGCGAATTGGAGGCCGTCATCGCCAGGCCCATCAGCATGAGAAAGCGCCAGCGCGACCGCAGTGAATAGACCTCGGCCCAGACTTTTTTCGGCGCGAAGATCCACAGCAAGGTGAGCGCGATGGCCCAGCGGGCGCAGACGATGGTCATCGGCGACACTTCGCCCACCGCCAGCCGCGACACCGGCACGCCGCCGCCCCAGAACAGCATGGTGAGCAGCAGCAGGATCCAGGCGGACTGACCGGCTTTGGTGAAGGGGCGCGTCGGCAGCACGGTGGTGGCTTTCAGGTTTTGGCGCGGAAGGTTTCGGCGATGGCGATGCCGCCGAGCACCAGCACCAGAGCCGCACCATGATAGGCGACGAAGGGCTCACCGAGCACGACCACCGACATCAGCGCGCCGAAGACCGGAACGAGATTGTAGAACAGGCCGGTGCGCTGCGGTCCTATCAATTCGACGCTGCGAATATAGAAAACCTGCGACAGAATGGTGGGAAAGGCGATGGAATAGATAAAGATCATCCAGCCCTTCGTGCTCGGCCAGAAGAAATAGCCGAGGTGCCATTCGGCATAGAGCAAGACGAGGCCGACCAAAGTGCCGGAGATGCAAAGCGCAATGAAAAAAGCCAGCGGATGCATGGGCGGGCGTTCGCGCAAGGCCACCGTGAACGAGGCATAGATGAAACAGGCGGACAGCACGATCAGGTCGCCGCGATTGAACTGCAAGTCCTTGAGGCTGGCGAGATTGCCGTGGGTGGCGATGAGGAGCGCGCCGAGCAGGGTCATCGCCAAACCAAGCAGGAAGATGAGCGGCATGCGCGCGCGATAGGCGATCCAGGCGATGGTGACCGTGAGGACCGGGTTGGTCGCGAGCAGGATGGAGAAATTGACGCCCGTGGTATAAGCGCCCGCCACATAGAAGAGCGCGCTAAAGACCGTAAAGCCCATGCCGCCCATCAGCAGCAGATACAGCCAGCGCTGCCGCATGATCGGCAAAGCACTGGTGAAGGGACGCCAGACGAACGGCAGCACCAGAGCGGCGGCGATCGGCCAACGCATGCCGGCGAAGAACATGGGTGAGAGTTCGCCGACCGCCAGGCGTGAAAGGATGACATTGCTTGCCCACGCCAGGGTGGTGAGCACCATCAACAGCCAGGGATTGGACCAACAGCCGGCGAGCAGACCTTTCGACATGGGAGGGCGGGTTTCCTCGTCGGCGTTCTTGAACCTAGGCGAGGTTCTTGGCACAGTTTAGCTGCAAACCAAACTGCGTTTAGCGCACGTCTGCCCCGCTGAGACGGTGGACGGAGCGACGAGAACGCCAAAACGGGAGGGAAGAATGGACATCACGCGTCGGCATTTCGGCCAAGGTGCGGGCTTGGCCTTATTGGGATCAGCCGCTTCGTCCACCACTTGGCCAGCCATGGCGCAACAGGACTATCCCAACCGCGCCATTCGCTCCCTGTGCAATTTCGGGCCGGGATCGGGCGCCGATATCGTCGTGCGCTTTTACAGCGATCGTCTGTCGAAATTATCGGGTCAGCCGGTGGTCGTCGACAACAAGCCGGGCGCGGCGGGCAATATTGCGACCCAGATCGCCGCCACCTCCAAGCCGGACGGCTATACGATCCTGATCACGCCGGGCAATGCCACCCTGGCTTCGGCACCGCATCTGTTCAAGGACGTGGCCTTCGATCCGATCAAGAGTTTCGAGCCGGTGGCGCGCCTCGCCCGCGTGCCCTTCGTCATGATCGTCAAGCCGGATTCGCCGATCAATAACATCGCCGATCTGACCGCTTTGCTGAAGTCGAAGGGGCCGAAGGCGCGCTATGGCGCCAGCACCAATACGGCCGTCATCACCGCCGAACTCTATGCGCAGATGGCCGGATTGCAGATCGAGCGGATCAATTACAATGCGGTGGCTGACGCGATGCGGGGGCTGTTGGCCGATGAATTCGATTTCGCTGCCTATGATGCCACCTGGGTGGCGGGCATGGCGCAGGCCGGGCGCGTGAAACCCATTGGCGTGACGTCGACGGAACGCTCCTCGGCGCTGCCCAAAGTACCGACTTTGGCCGAGTCGGGTTTCCCGTCGTTCAATCTGACGCCATGGTGGGGCGCGGTGGTGCCGGCTGGCACGCCCAAGCCCATCGTCGACAAACTGTCGGGCTGGTTCGCTGAGATCACCAACAGCCAGGACACGAAGGAGTTCATGGGCAAGCTCGCCACCGAGACCTGGGCCGGCGGCCCCGACGATCTGCGCCAGCTCATCGCTTCTGAACTCGAGGCCTGGGGCAAATATATTGCCTTGGCGAAGATCGAGAAGCAGTAGGGGCTTCTCACGCCGGGTTGTGCCGCCAGACCACGCCCATGCCGTGGGCGCGCAGATCGGCTTCGATCAACTGGCGCGCCTGCGGGCTTTGCAGTTCGAACTCAATGTCGATCGCCGTGGTCTTGGCCAGCGGCGAGCCGAACGTGCGGTCGTGCCAGACTTCGACGATATTGCCGCCGTGGCGGGCGATGATCGCGGCGATGTCGGCGAGTTGCCCGGCCGCATCCAAGGTCGTCACGGTGAGGCGGACGAGGCGGCCGCGCCGCACGAGCGAGCGGTGCAGGATGATCGACAGCAATTGCAGGTCGATGTTGCCGCCGCATAGCACCGTGCCGACCTTCTTGCCCTTGAAGCGATCCGGATAGGCGCTGATCGCGGCGACACCGGCGGCACCGGCGCCTTCCGTCAAGGTCTTTTCCACTTCGAGCAGCATGACCACCGCGTCCTCGATCTTCGGCTCCGGCACGACGAGCATGTCGTCGACATGGCGGCGGACGATCTCGCGCGTCAGCAGGCCAGGTTCCTTCACCGCGATGCCCTCGGCCAAGGACGGGCCGCCGGCGCTGGCGGTCCGCGCCGCATCGAGCACCTGCGCCATGCCGGAATAGAGTTCGGTCTGAACACCGATGACCTTGATACCGGGTTGCAGGGCTTTCGCGGCGGTGGCGATGCCGCCGATGAGGCCGCCGCCGCCGACGGGGATGACGAGGAGATCGAGGGGCGGCGCCTGAGCCAACATCTCCAGGCCGACCGTCCCCTGACCGGCGATGACGGCGGCATCATCGAAAGGATGAACCAGCATAAGACCGCGCTCGGCGATCAAATCGGGCAGACGCTCGGCCGCATCGGCGAACGTCTTGCCGGAGAGAATTACTTCGGCGCCGCAGTCGCGCACGCCCATCACTTTCACGGCGGGTGTCGTCTCGGGCATGACGATCACCGCTTTCACGCCGATGCGGCGCGCATGATAGGCAAGCCCCAGGGCATGATTGCCGGCTGAGACGGCGACGACGCCGCGTGCGCGTTCCTGCGGCGTCAATTGCAGGAGTTTGTTCAAGGCGCCGCGTTCCTTGAACGATGCGGTGAAGTTGAGATTCTCGAACTTCAGCCACAGTTCGCAGCCGAGAATTTCGGACAACGTGCGCGAATGCAAAAACGGGGTCGGCGGAATGGCCGGCCGAATACGCGCCTCCGCGGCGCGTATGTCGTCTAAGCTTGGAACGTCACTCATTCCTGAAACCCCCAGTGCGCATCAGCGCACCGTCGTGTAACCGTCGCGTACGCCGCGCGGCGACAGCACGAACTGACCGACGCTGATCTCGCGCGAGCGGAAACCGCCGGCGCAGCACAGCAGGTAATACTCCCACATGCGGCAGAAACGTTCGCCGTGTTTGCGCGCCATCTCGGCGCGGTTGCTCTGAAACTTCTCGTTCCAGGCCATCAGGGTTAAGTCGTAATAGGGGCCGAAATTGTGCACGTCCTCGACGACGAAGAGCTGATGCACGGCGCTCGTCACCTGGCCGACGGTCGGCAGCACCCCGTTGGGAAAGATGTATTTGTCGATCCACGGATCGATCGCGGGCTCTGGTTCGTTGCCCCAGATCGTGTGCAGGCAGAATAAGCCATCTTCCTTGATCAGGCGGCGCGCGGTCTCGAAATAGGTGCGATAGTTTTTCGAGCCGACATGTTCGAACATGCCCATCGAGACGAGATGGTCGTAAGGGCCGCCCGTCGCATTGCGATAATCCATTAGGGTCGATTTGACGGGCAGATTGGCATAGCGGTTCATCGCATAGGCCACCTGCTCCTTCGATACGGTGACGCCTTCGCACTGCGCGCCATATTTTTCTGCTGCGAAGCCCATGAAAGCGCCCCAGCCGCAGCCGATGTCGAAGACGCGTTGGCCTGGTTTGAGGCCGATCTTGCGGCAGATCAGATCGAGTTTGGCGTCCTGGCAGGCGTCGAGGTCCTTGGCGTCTTTCCAATAGCCGCAACTGCCGGTGAGGCGCCGGTCGAAGGTCGCCTCGAAAATGTCGACCGGCAGATCGTAGTGCACGTCGGCGGCGATGAAGGCGCGTTTCATGTTCTGCCGGTTCTGGATCTTGGAGATCAGAACCAGCCAGGCCGTTTTGAAATTAAAGGGGATCTTCTCGGACAGGCGGGAGCCGACGAGGCGATCGAACAGTTGGTCGAGCTTTTCGCAGTCCCACCAGCCGTCCATGTAGGATTCGCCGAAACCGAGCGATCCTTGCGCGACGGCCCGGGCATAGAGCCGGTCGTCCTTAACCTTGATGTCCCAGGGTTTGTTGCCATTGACGTCGATGCCGGCGATCGCGAGCAGATTCTTGACGGTGGTCTCGGCACTCATTCAGCAGTGTCCTCATCCCCACAATGAAACCGGCGGAAATCTACGGACAAAAAGCCGGGGCCTGCAAGGCCCCGGCTTTCATCGCTGTTCCTATGTGGAATGCGATTAACGCATGGATTTGGATGGGTCCGGCGTGTTGGGCACGGTGTCGAAGGCCACGGCGCGGTCGGCTGGCCATTTCATGCGATAGGCCAGTTTGATCTCCTTACTGGCGGCGGGCGCCAGATCGAAGGTCCAGCCCATCACGCCGCGCCGGTCCTCGACGATCTTGTCGGTGGGCGGTGTGGTCGCTGGCAGTTGGTCGATGACGATGGCCGAATTCTCCGAAATCGGGATCTGGTCGATGACGCTGACCTTGATGGGGAAGTCATGCAGGTTCTTCACCACGGTGCGGAATTCTCGGGTCTCCACCTTGGTCGAACCGAGCCAGGTCGGTTCGTTCTCGCGCCGGCGCACGGGCACGCGCGAGACCTTGACCCGGTCGTCGATGCCGAAGCCGAGGCGTGTCGTTTCCCCTTGAGCGATCAAACCGAACTGGCCGCGTCCGACGAAGGCGCCATCGCGTTGCAAGGCCACTTCGCCGGGCAGCAGCGGCGCTTCGTCCTCGTTGACGAAACTGACATCGAGATAGGCGCTTTGGTCGAGCGCCGGGGTCGTGCGGATCAGCACGTCGGCGGCGACGGACTTGCTGGCGATGCGCAGCGAACGCTGGCTGCCGTCGCCTTGAATATCGATACGTCCCGGCACGCGGAAGGCCGCTTCAAAAGCGCCCGTATCGAGATTGGACTCCACTTCCTCGGCCTTTTTTCTGAGGCGCGACTCGTCCGTCGACTGCTGCAAAGCCTCGGCCTGGAGTGGCGCATTGGCTCGTGGCGCCGGTGCGGGGCGCGACATGATCACCGGCGGCTCCCAAAAAGCGAGGCGCTGGGTCTGCATGTCGGGCGCGCGCGTGCCGCGGTTGACCCGCGCGGTCGAGACCGAGAGGGTAACGCCCTTCCAATCCTCGCCGGTGCGTTGCGAAATCAGGGCGCGGCGTACGAGATCGAGGCTCGCTTTGCCGCCCTTCGCATCGGTGGTGAGCTGGGCGTCATAGAGCGGGCGCCAGCTTGCGCCGTTGACGCGATAGCTGAGGATCATCTTGCCTTTCAACGCGCTGCCGGCTTCGAGTTCGACGGTGACTTCACGCAGCGGCCGGGTGCGGGCGTCAGGGCCGCGCGTCGAATTTTCCACCGCCTTGATCTTGTCGTCGAGGTCGCGCAGATCGTTGCGCGCAACGCGCAATTCCTCGTTGATCTTGCCCATGGCACTGCCGACCACATCCCAGGCGGCATTCCATTTGTCGATTTCCAACGGCGCGCTGTCGCCGCCCAGTTTCTCCGGCGAGGCCTGCGCATAGCGGCTGATCATGTCGCGCTTGGCGCCGAGCGTATCGATCATCGTCTGTTTGATGTCGCGATCATTACGCAGCTTGCGCAATTGCTCGGCGATGGCCGAATCGGCCTGCGCATTGTCGGCGGGGGCGACCCGCGATTCGACCGAGCCGATCGACAACTTGCCATCGGATTCACCCTCGATGCGCAGCGATGCGGGATCGAGATTCATCGGTAGGCCGCGAAACACCAGGGTGTGCGTGCCGGCCGGCAGTTCGATGCTGGCGTGGCGAATGATGCTGGCGGCGTCGGGATAAACGGTGACCGCGTCGATCTTGGATGTCGCGTCAAAAGAAGCCGCGAAGGCCGGTGCGGCGGCGAGCAAAGCGGGTAATGAAACAATTGAGAGAATGGTGCTTTTGCGAAAGGGCGTGGGGGCAGAGGCGAGGGCGATGATCTGCGGTCGCGACGGCATGGACGTCTCCCAATGGGGCGTGAAGGTGAGCGGCCGGCCCCGGCGGCGGTGGGATTTCTGCCAAGAATTACGTTGAATTCACGGCGGTAAAACGACGTGATTGGGCGGTCATCGCATTGCAGTGCGAAGGATAAGCCCGTTCGCGCCGTGCTGTGCGTCAACGCACGCTACGCGAGGCGTTCACGCACCCAGGCTGGCAGGCGTGCCGCGCGGCCGTTGATCACGCAGGCGACGCGGACATCGGCGGTGGCGAGCACTTCGCCGCCACGCAGCACCCGCTGGAAGAGATCGATCGCGGCGCCACGGATTTCGCGCGCCGTCGTCTCGATCGTCAAAAGGTCGTCCATGCGTGCCGGCCGGCGGAATTCGATGTTCATGCGATGGACGACGAAGCCGAAGGCTTCGCCATGCTGGCCGGCGAAGACTTCATGCTGATGAATGCCGGCCTGGCGCAGATATTCGGTGCGGCCGCGCTCCATGAACCGCAGATAGTTGGCGTGATAGACGGCACCGGAAAAATCGGTGTCCTCATAATAGACGCGCACCGAGAGAAGATGGGGCGAATGTTCGCTCATGCTTTCGACGCGGTGAGAGGTTGCTTCGGCTGGCCGAGATCGACGACGACGATTTCGGGCGGCGCGCCGATGCGTACGGGAAAGATCGAACAGCCGAGGCCGCCGGAGATGATGAGATCGCGGCCGCCTTCGTTGACATGGCCGTAAACGAAGCGCCGACCATAATGCGAGGGCACGACCGGCGCATAGCCGAAGATGCGTACCTGGCCGCCGTGGGTGTGGCCGCAAAGCGTCAGCGAGACACGATCCGGCACGTTGGGGAAGATATCCGGTTCATGCGCCATCAAAATGATCGGCGCATCGTCGGTGACTTGGGCCAGAGTGGCGGGCAGATTGTCGATGCCGTGATGGGGATCGCGCCAGCCGCGCTGCGGCACGAAAGCGATCTGGTCGCCGAGGCCGGCGAGCCAGAACGGCTTGCCGTCTTTCTCGAAACGCGCGACTTCGTTTTCGAAGACCTTGATGCCGACATCTTCAAGGGCCTTGCCGGCGATGGTCGGTCCCTTGCCGCGACGCATGGCCGCCCTGTCTTGCCACCAGTCGTGATTGCCGAGCACCGCATGCACGCCCAACGGCGCCGACAAGGTTTGCAGGGCCTGCGCCCATTCCTGCGGCGGGATCGGCGTCTGGTATTTGTGGCCGGCGATATAATCACCGAGCAGCAGGATCATGTCGGCATTCACCGCATTGGTGCGCGCGACGATGCCGGCGACGCGTTCGCCGGTCATCCAAGGCGAACAGGCGTGGATGTCGGCGACGATAGCGAGACGCAGATGGAGATCGGCCGGCCAGTTGCGGGGTTTGAGCGCATAGCGCGTCACCTGCAGCCGATACAGCGGTTCGATGACGATGCCGTAAGCGGATGTCGCGGCGCCGGCCGCAACGAGGCCGGAGAGGAGACGAAGGAAGGCGCGGCGAGTGACCATCAAGCTCCGGAGCCGGCGGCAGGGCGGAAAAGCGGTTCAGTCTTCTTCATCGTCAAACAGGCCAAATTGCGGCACCTCCCGCTTCGGCTCGGCAAGTCCCAAATGTTTGAAGGCGTTGGCGGTGAGCAGGCGGCCGCGCGGCGTGCGTTGCAGGAAACCCTGCTGCAGCAAATAGGGCTCGATGATGTCTTCGATGGCGTCGCGCGGCTCCGACAGGGCGGCGGCTATTGTTTCGACCCCCACCGGCCCGCCGCCAAAATTTTCCGCAATGAGCGTCAGGTAGCGCCGATCCATCTGATCGAGGCCGATGGCATCGACATCGAGCAGGCTGAGGGCGCGGTCGGCGACGGCGCGGTTCACCACGGCTTCATTGTCGACAATGGCGAAGTCGCGCACCCGGCGCAGCAGGCGCCCGGCGATGCGCGGCGTGCCCCGCGCGCGGCGCGCAATCTCGTTGGCGCCGTCCTCGCTCATATTCATGCCGAGCACGCGGGCGCCACGGCGCACGATGCTTTCAAGCTCCGGCACCGTGTAGAAATTGAGCCGCACGGGAATGCCGAAGCGATCGCGCAGCGGCGTGGTTAATAGGCCGGCGCGGGTGGTGGCGCCGACAAGGGTGAATTTCGACAGGTCGATTTTGACCGAACGCGCCGCCGGCCCCTCGCCGATGATGAGATCGAGCTGAAAATCCTCCATCGCCGGATAAAGGATTTCCTCGACCGCCGGATTGAGCCGATGAATCTCGTCGATAAACAGCACGTCGCGTTCTTCGAGATTGGTGAGCTGCGCGGCGAGGTCGCCGGCCTTGGCGATCACCGGGCCGGAGGTCGAGCGGAAGTTGACGCCGAGTTCGCGGGCGACGATCTGCGCAAGCGTCGTCTTGCCGAGGCCCGGGGGACCTACGAACAGCACATGGTCGAGCGCTTCGCCGCGCGCCTTGGCCGCTTCGATGAAAACGCGCAGATTCTTGCGGGCCGCTTCCTGGCCGGTGAAGTCGTCAAGCGACAGGGGCCGGATCGAGGCATCCGTATCGTCGTCGCGCTTTTCCGGCGAGATGAGGCGGCGGGGCGGCGTGGTCAGCGTGCTGTTCCTTCAAAACAATAGAGCGTTACTGCGCCAGTTCCTTCAAGCCCCGGCGGATCAGGGCGCTGGTTTCCGCCCCTTCGCCCAAGGCCTTGACGCTGGCGGCGACGGCAACGGCCGCCTGGGGGCGGCCATAGCCGAGATTGACCAGAGCGGAAATGGCATCCTGGATCGGTTTGGGCGTGTTCGCTGCCTCGTCGGTGCCGGAGAGCCTGGCCACCGCCGGGTCTACATGGCCGAAGACCGGGGCTTTGTCCTTCAATTCGGCGACGATGCGGGCGGCGAGTTTCGGGCCGACGCCGGGGGCGCGGGCGACCATGGCTTTGTCCTGGGTGCCGAGCGCGGTCGCCAGTTCGCCGGGGCTTAGAATGCCGAGGATGGCGAGTGCCACCTTGGCGCCGACGCCCTGGACGGTTTGCAGGAGGCGAAACCAGTCGCGCTCGCCGTCGGAGGTGAAGCCGAACAGGCGGATGGCGTCCTCGCGCACCTGGGTTTCGATGGCGAGCGCGGCCGCTTCGCCGGGGCGCGGCAGATTTTGCAGGGTCCGGCTCGAACACTGCACCACATAGCCGACGCCATTGACGTCGAGGATGACGAAATCCTCGCCGTAACTGTCGATGAGACCCTTGAGCTTGCCGATCATGCCCGTTGCCCGATTCGTTCGGGCCTTAGCCTATAGGGTTTTGGGGCGAAAAACGCCTCGTCTCCAAATCAAAAGGCCCCGGCTCTGCTAAGAGCCGGGGCCTGAAAGCCTTGGATATGCCTGCAGATCAGAACCGGATGGTCTTGGCCTGCTTCACGCCCGGCAGGGCCTGGATCTTGTCGAGGGTCGCCGGCGGCACGTCGCCGTCCACCTCGACCAAAGCGATGGCCGACCCGCCCGGCTTATCGCGGCCGAGCGCGAAGGTGGCGATGTTGACCTTGGCGTCGCCCAGTTCACCGGCGAAGCGGCCGATGAAGCCCGGCTTATCTTCGTTGGTGATGTAGATCATCGTCGGCGCGAATTCGGCGTCGACCTTGATGCCCTTGATCGACAGGATGCGCGGTTTGCCGTCCTGGAAGACGGTGCCGGCGACGGCGCGTTCCTGCTTGTCGGTGGTCACCGAGAAGGTGATCAGCGATTCGTAATCGCCTTCGGCGGCGCGGGTCACTTCGTCGATGACGATGCCGCGCTCCTTGGCGACGATCGGCGCCGAGACGACGTTCACGTCCGACAGCATCGGCCGCAGGAAGCCGGCGATGGCGGCGGCGGTGAGCGCCTTGGTCTTCAGTTCGGCGACATTGCCCTCATAGGTGATAGTGATCTTGCGCACTTCACTGTCGGTGAGCTGGCCGGCGAAGGAGCCGAGCTTTTCGGCCAACGCCACGAAGGGCGTCAGCTTCGGCGCTTCGGCGGCGGTGATCGACGGGAAGTTCAGCGCATTGGTGATGGCGCCGCGCATCAGGTAGTCGGACATCTGTTCGGCCACCTGCAGCGCAACGTTTTCCTGCGCTTCCGTGGTCGAGGCGCCGAGATGCGGCGTGCAGACGACGTTAGGCAGGCCGAACAGCACGTTCTTGGTCGCCGGCTCTTCCGCGAACACGTCGAAGGCGCCGCCCGCGATCTGGCCGGATTCGAGCGCCGCGCGCACGGCGTTCTCGTCGATGAGTTCGCCACGGGCGCAGTTGATGATGCGCACGCCCTTCTTGGTCTTGGCGAGGTTTTCAGCCGAGATGATGCCCTTGGTCTGCGGCGTCAGCGGCGTGTGCAGGGTGATGAAGTCGGCGCGGGCGAGCAGGTCGTCGAGTTCGACCTTCTCGACGCCCAGTTCCTTGGCGCGTTCCGGCGTCAGGAAGGGATCGAATGCGATGACGCGCATCTGTAGGCCATTGGCGCGCGTGGCGACGATCGAGCCGATGTTGCCGCAGCCGATGATGCCGAGCGTCTTGGCGGTGATTTCAACGCCCATGAAGCGGTTCTTTTCCCACTTGCCGGCCTGGGTGGAGGCGTCGGCGGCCGGAATTTCCCGGGCGATGGCGAACATCATGGCGATGGCATGTTCGGCCGTGGTGATCGAATTGCCGAAGGGCGTGTTCATCACGATGATGCCCTTGGCGGTGGCGGCGGGAATGTCGACATTGTCGACGCCGATGCCGGCGCGGCCGATCACCTTCAGGCGGGTCGCCTTTTCCAGCAGTTTGGCGGTGACCTTGGTGTTGGAGCGGATGGCGAGGCCATCGTAGTTGCCGATGATCTCGGCCAGCTTGTCTTTGTCCTTGCCGAGGTTCGGCTGGAAATCGGTCTCGACGCCCTGATCCTTGAAGATCTGGACGGCGGCGGGGGAAAGTGCATCGGAAATCAGGACGCGTGGAGCCATGGTGAAGTCCTCACGATGAATGGGAAATGCGCGGCCGCTTTGCGGCCTGCGCGAAAGGTATCCGGATGGGCCCGCCCATCCGGAACGGAATCAAACCGGGTTGGCGACCTTGGCGTGCGCCTGGGCGAAGGCCCAGTCGAGCCATTCGGTGAGCACCGCCACGTCGGCGGATTCGACTGTCGCGCCACACCACACGCGCAGGCCCGGAGGCGCATCGCGGTAGCCGTCGATGTCGTAAGCCGCCTTTTCCTTCTCGATGAGGGCGACCATTTCCTTGACGAACGCCGCCTGTGCCTCGGGGGCGAGAGCGGTCACCGCCGGATCGACGACCTTGAGGCAGACGCTGGTGTTGGAGCGGATATCCGCCGACTTGGCGAGGAAATCCACCCACGGCGTCTTGGCCACCCAATCGGCCAGCACCTTCACGTTCGAATCGGCGCGGCCGACCAGAGCGTCGAGACCGCCGAGCAGCTTCGACCATTGCAGCGCGTCGATATAGTCCTCGACGCAAAGCATGGACGGCGTGTTGATGGTGTCGCCGACGAAAATGCCTTCGATCAGCTTGCCGCCATTGGTCATGCGGAAGATCTTCGGCAGCGGCCAGGCCGGCGCATAGGTCGTCAGCCGTTCGACGGCGCGCGGCGACAGGATGATCATGCCGTGCGCGGCTTCGCCGCCGAGCACTTTCTGCCAGGAGAAGGTGACGACATCGAGCTTCGAATAATCGAGGCGCTGGGCGAAACAGGCCGAGGTGGCGTCGCAGATGGTCAGGCCCTTGCGGTCGGCCGGAATCCAATCGGCATTGGGGACGCGCACGCCGGAAGTGGTGCCGTTCCAGGTGAAGACCACGTCATTGTCGAAATTGACGGTCTTCAGGTCGGGCAGTTCGCCATAGGGGGCTTTCAGGATGCGGGCATCCTTGAGCTTCAACTGCTTGACGACGTCGGTCACCCAGCCTTCGCCGAAGCTTTCCCAGGCCAGCATGTCGACGCCACGGGCGCCGAGCAGCGACCACAGGGCCATTTCGACGGCGCCGGTGTCGGAGGCGGGCACGATGCCGATGCGATAATCGGCCGGAACCTGCAGAATTTCACGGGTGAGATCGATCGCAAGCTTAAGCTTGGTCTTACCGACCTTGGCGCGGTGCGAACGGCCGAGCGGCGCGTCGATCAGATTTTCGAGGGCCCATCCGGGGCGCTTGGCGCAGGGGCCGGAGGAAAAATTGGGGTTCGCCGGCTTACGGCCGGGGATGCTTATGCTCATCTTTGATCTCCATCCTTACAGATGGGCGCCTCCCGTTGGGGGGAGGTGTCCCGCCGCGGGAGGTACGCCTCGATCGTGACGGCGTCAAGACGGGAGATTTAGCAAAAAGGTTCTGCTTGATTTTCTGCCGATTGCGAAGTAATGCAAAACTGTTCCTGGATAGGAACTGTGAAAAACCCTGAGAAGCGGTTTTGGTAAGGTCGCCACTGGATAGTGGCAGGTTCGGTGCAGCAGCTTGTCTGCCGATATCGCGCGGTCACGTAAGTGATACCTGTGCTGAAACTGGTTCTCCTCATTGAGGAACCAGTCTATGAAACCCACCAAAGTTATCCTGAAATTCGAGCACGTTGCGGAACAGACTCATGGCTCTGTGAAGCGGCTTGTTGGCTTTGTGCAGGCTCGGAGTTTGCTGAATCTTTTTGATTCAGTCGATCTTGATGCAAATCCTCGCTCTGCAAAATGGGGCTTGGTCACTGAGGCAATTATCGAGAGCATCAAGCTCGATCCGGAGATCTTTCCATTTAAAACTAAGGGGGTACTCGTCGGAACGTCAGAATATGAGGCTCTTCAGCGGCAACGTTACGACATTCGCTTCGGCGATATTTCGACAGAAGGAATTTTGGATGGTGGGCATAATATGCTTGCTATCGGGAAATACATTCTCGACGTAGCTTTGGGTGACGAGCGCCTCACTAAAAAAATAAAGAATTGGGAAACCTTCAAAGAAATTTGGGCCAATAATCGCGAGAGCATAGAGGCTGTATCTGAGGAACTCACATTTCTTGTTCCAGTCGAAGTTCTTGTTCCTGCTGATCTCGACGACGAAGACGTAGTTTCGGATTTTCGTTCGGAACTGCTTGAGATCTGTGCGGCGCGCAACAACAACGCTGAGTTAACCCTTGAAACTAAAGCGAATCAAAAGGGTTTTTATGAGGCGATTAAAGCAGCGTTGCCGGACGCTGTTGCTAACAGAATAGAATGGAAATCCAACATGGCGGGAGGAGATGTCAAAGTTAGAGACATCATTGCGTTGTCGTGGGTTCCGCTTTCGCTTTTACCGGATCTCCCAGTTAAGCCACCGGCACCTCAAAATATCTATCGGAATAAAGGTGAATGCGCGAAACTGTTCGATGAACTAATGAGCAGACCTTCGGTATCGACACGTTCCAATGATGGTCCAGTGCATGAGCTGACGAATGAAGCTGTTCGAAGCGCAATTAAAGTGCTTGGGGACATTCCTGCGCTATATGACAAAATATATGCGGAGTTTCCTCAAGCTTATAATGCTGCAGGGGGTAACTTCGGTCGCATTGGAATTGTGCGGATGTACGAGCCCGGCAAGAAAAATGATAAAGCGCGTAAGTACATGCGCACTCAACCCCAAACCCATTTTACCGAGAAAAATGTAGATTATAGTTATCCCGACGGACTTATTATGCCTCTTGTGTGGGGCTTACGTGCGTTGATGGAGGTCAAGGACGGAAGAGTTCAATGGCGGACTGCTCCTGATGCCTTTCTTAAGAAGCATCTGAAAGATATAGCGCGGAACTATAAGTTAGTGCTCGAGATGTCGCGGTTCGATCCACAAAAGCTCGGAAAGAATGAGGCGTCTTATGGCTTCGCGATCAATCAATTCGAAAATGCTTTGTTGAAGCAAGAAAAGTCATCTGCATAGAAGCGTAAGCCTCGTGCGGCAGATATTGCCGCACGAGCGTGCGTTACACCACCCGATACACGCTCAATTCCACCGTCTTGGGCGTGCGCACGCCCGAGCAGACGAAGATCGACTGCATCAGCCAGGCGTGGGCGGGGCTTGCCGTCTCGAAGCGCGGCACCGAGCGAAAGTAAATCAGCGCCGGATCGACCGGCTCGCCGCGCTTGATCTTGTCGAGCGCGGCTTTCGGGCCGAAGCGTAGCCCATCGTTCTCAATATAGATGAGCGCGCCGTCCTCGGCCTCGATGACATAGCGGGCGTGCAGCACGGTGAGGCCATTCGGCCGGATGATCTGGAAGTCGGCGCCGGGCCGCACGCGGCCGTTGAGGCGAGGGCCCGTGATGCGCCCACCCGTGATGTCGATAATGCGCCGCTCGCCGAGGCCGGTGTCGCCGATCTCAAGCGGCTTGGCGACGTCGACACTGATGTCGCAGACATGTTCGAGGCTGATGTCGATCGTCATTACTCTTGCTCACATGCGCGACGGCAGGAAGGTCGCCATCTGCGGGAAGGCGACGATGACGATCAGCGTGAAGATTAAGGCGAGCAGGAACGGCAGGACGCCCTTGAAGATGGTGGTGAAATCGAGTTCCGGCACCATGCTCTTGATGACGAAGACGTTCATGCCGACGGGAGGATGGATGAGGCCGATCTCCACCGTCATGACGATGATGACGCCGAACCAGATCGGATCGAAGCCGAGCTGGATGATCACCGGGAAGACGATCGGCACGGTGAGGATGATCATCGCCATGGCGTCCATCAGGCAGCCGAGCACGAGATACATCAGGAGGATGAGAATCAGCACGCCATAGCTGCCGAGACCGAGGCTGGTGAGGAATTCGGTGACCTTCTGCGGCGTCTGGGTGATGGTGAGAAAATAGCCGAACAGCAAGGCGCCGATCAGGATGGTGAAGACGGCGGCGGACGTGCGTGTCGCTTCCAGCAGCGATTTCTTGATCTCGGCCCGGCCCAAGCGGCCGCGTAGGAAGCCGATGATGAAGGCGCCGCCAGCGCCCATGCCGCCGGCTTCCGTCGCCGTGAACAGGCCGCCATAGAGGCCGCCGATGACGAAGATGAACAGCAGCAAGGGCGCCCAGACATCGCGCAGCGCCGCCATTTTCTCCTTCCAGTCGGTTTGCCGCACGACGGGGAGAAAACCCGGCTTGAGATAGCCGATCAACACGACGGTAGCGATCAGCACGAAGACTTCGAAAATGCCGGGAAGGATGCCGGCGATGAACAGTTTACCGATGTCCTGCTGGGTGATGATGCCATAGACCGCGAGCACCGTGGACGGCGGGATCATGATGCCGAGCGTGCCGCCCGCAGCGATGACACCGGCGGCGAAACTCTTGGGATAATTGTGCCGGCGCATTTCTGGATAGGCGACGGCGGAGAAGGTGGCCGCGGTGGCGACCGACGAGCCGCAGATGGCCGAGAAGCCGCCGCAGGCGGCGATGGTGGCGACGCCGAGGCCGCCGCGCCAATGGCCGACGAAGGCATTGGCGGCGCGGAACAGTTCGCGGCTGATGCCGGCGTGGGAAACGAAGGATCCCATCAGCAGGAACATCGGAATGATGCCGAAGGAATAGTCGGTCACCGTACGCATCGACGTCTGGCCGATGAGTTTCAGGGCCGTCTCGTAATTGGTGAGATAGCCGAAGCCGGCGACGCCGACGAGGCCCATGGCCATGCCGACGGGCACGCGCAGCAGCATGAGGATGAAAAGGGAGACAAAGCCGATGACGGCGACGGCGTCGGTGCTCATGCGATCAGTCCGCCACTTTCAGTTCGGTTTCATCGTGGATGTCGTCGGGATGGAAGATCAGCCGGTAGGTGCGGATGGCGATCAGCAGCACGGCGCTGACATCGCCGATCCAGGCCAAAGCGAAGAACGGCCACGTCGGCAGATTGAGGTCGAAGGTCAGGACGTTCGAATTGTAGGTGTCGACCACTTTATCGAACAGGGTGTAGGTCTGCACGGTGACGACGAAGAGCAGGACGAGGGTCGCGAAAATATCGATATAGCGTTTCCAGTTTTTGTTGGCGGCGCTCCAGACGAGATCGACCGTGATGTGGGTGCCGCGATAGCTGGTGGCGGCGATGCCCCAGAAGATCAGGATGCCGAGCAGCATGCGGCCAAGGTCGTAGCCATCGGGGATCGAGGTGGCGAAGAAATAGCGCAGCAGGACGCCGACAAAAATCAGGGTGACGACACAGGCGACGAAAATGGCCGCGATCCATTCAATCGTGTCGATGAACCCATCCATGAATTTACGCACAGGCGTACCCCGCCAAAAGTCGTGAAAACGGCGGCCGTTGTCGGCCGCCGTTCAGAAGGCTGGTTCAGAGACCGGCGTTGTTGCGGGCGATGGAGTCTTTCAGCTCCTTCATCGCCACATCCGGATCGACGCCGGCTTTTTTCACGCCGTCGGCCCATTTCTGGGTCAGCGGTTCGACGGTCTTGCGCCATTCGGCGAGCTGGGCGTCGGTGAGCTTATAGACTTCGTGATCGGGCAAGGCCTTCATCTTGGCGATGCCGTCATGTTCGAACTTGCCCCAGGCTTCGGCGAATTTCACCGCCCATTCCGTGGTGCAATGATCGTCGATCACCTTCTTTTGCGCTGCCGACATATTGTCATAGGTGCGACGGTTGATGTTGTAGGTGAACATGGTGGTGTAGAGCGGCGCGTCGATCGAATATTTGATGTGCTTCTCGACGCCGAAGAGGAACATCGATCCCCACGGGAAGAAGATGCCGTCGGCAACGCCGCGCTCAAGCATGTCGCGCGCTTCCGGTGCGGAAGCCTGCACATTGGTGCCGCCGAGCATGGTCACCAGTTCGGCGGTGGTGCTGTGCGACGGGCGGATCTTCATGCCCTTGATGTCGCCGGGTACGCTCACCTTCTTGCGGCTGTGCAGGGAGCCTGGATCGTGCATGAAGGCGAAGCAGAACTTCGTGTCCTTCATCTCGGCTGGCGCATATTTGCGATACCATTGGTCGAGCGCCGCCGTGCCCTTGCCGGCGTCGGCGAAGGTGAACGGAATCTGGCCAACGGCGATGACCGGGAAGCGGCCGGGCTGGTAACCAGGATTGATGTAGGTCACGTCGGCGATACCATCACGCGCCATGTCGTAATGGTCGAAGGCCTTGCCGAGCTGTTCGGCCGGAAAGAGCGTGGCCTTGATTGTGCCGTTGGAGGCTTTCTCCATCGATTCCGTCCAGGCCTTGGTCGACGGATAGAGCGGATGCGCGGTCGGCACCCACAATGACACTTTCAAATTGACTTGTTTGTCCTGAGCCATAGCCGGCGCGATGGCGCAGCCTGCCACCGCCAATGCGAGCGCAATGCGTCTCATTCATCCCTCCTCATGCGCGCCCGATCCGGTCAAACCCCTCCAACCGAATGGCCATTGCATGGCCTGGCGCCGTGGGAGCAAGTCTAGCCAGGCATGAGGCGGGGTCAATCACCGTCTCACACGTGGCTTTGCAATTTGGAGAATACGTCTTTCGTCGTGTCACACCTTACATAGGTGCGACCCGCCTGATGCATCATCGATTGAAGTGATCAGGCGGTTTTCAACATATAGTCCGCCGTCTTCTCGGCGATCATGATGGTCGGCGCATTGGTGTTGGCGCTGACCAGGGTCGGCATGATCGAGGCGTCGGAGACGCGCAGGCCCTCGACACCGCGCACGCGCAATTGCTCGTCAACCACCGAGGCCTCATCGATCCCCATGCGGCAGGTGCCGACCGGATGATAGACGGTGCCGGCATTGGCCACGACGAAAGCATCGATCTCCGTGTCGCTCTTGATCGCGGGACCCGGCGCGATTTCGCGACTGTTCATTTTGGCGAAGGCTTTTTGCGCCAGCACGTCACGCAGGATCTTGACGCCAGCGCGCATCGTCTCGCGATCGGCTGCGGCCGCGAGATAATTGGCGCGGATGACCGGCGGCGCGAACGGATCGGCGCCGCGCAGCGCGATGTCGCCACGGCTTTCGGGGCGGAGCTGGCAGATCGTGCCGGTGAAGCCATAGCCGTCATGCACGCCGGGTGCGGGCTTGCGGAAAGGAATGCGCGGGCCTGTCGTCACCGGAATGCCGGGGAAGAAATGCACTTGCAGATCGGGTTCGGAAACATCGGGACGTGATTTCAAGAAGGCGCCGCCTTCGAGCGGCCAGGCGGAGGCCGGTCCCTTGCCGGTGAGGATGTTGCGCAGCACGGCGAAGCCGGCGCGATCGATGCGACGTAGATCGTAGAGGGAGTCCGGTTCCTCACAGGCATGCGACACACGCACGGTGAGATGGTCCTGCAAATTCTTGCCAACGGCCGGCAGGTCGACCACCGCGTTAATGCCGTGTCGTCGCAATTCGTCGGCGGCACCGATGCCGGAGTGCATCAGCACGGTCGGCGAGGTGACGGCACCGCAAGACAACACGATCTCGCGTGCCGCACCGATCGTATAGGTCTGGCGGCCGACCTTCACCTCTATGCCGGTGGCGCGCCCCTTGGCGACGATGACGCGCAGGATATGCGCATTGGTCAGTACGGTCAGATTGGGGCGCGCAAGGATCGGCGTGATGAAGGAGCGCGCCGTGCTCATGCGCTTGCCGTCGCGGATGGTGAAGTGATAGCGGCCGAAGCCTTCCTGCTGCTCGCCGTTGAAATCGGGATTGTGTTTGAAGCCCGCTTGCACGCCGGCTTCTACGAAAGCGTCATAGAGGACATAGGGGATCTGCGATCGCGTCACCGGCAGCTCGCCGCCGCTGCCATGATAGTCATTGGCGCCGTCGGCAAAATTTTCCGAACGTTTGAAGAAGGGCAGCACACGCTCATAGGACCAGTCGCGCAAGCCGAGCTGCGCCCAATGGTCATAATCGCCGCGATTGCCTCTTGTGTAGACCATGCCGTTGATGGAGGAGGAGCCGCCAAGCACGCGGCCGCGTGGCCAAGCGATGCGGCGTCCGCCGAGGCCCGGTTCTGGCTCGGTCTGATAGGCCCAGTTGTGAAAGCGCGACTGCATGAAATAGGCGGTCATAAGCGGCACGTGGATGAGTGGGTTCCAGTCGCGGCTGCCTGCTTCGATCAACAGAACCTGCGCCGCCGGATCAGCCGACAGGCGATTGGCCAGGACGCAGCCGGCCGAACCGCCGCCCACGACGATATAGTCGTATCCCTTGGTCATCTCCCCTCCCGCAATGGTTCTGACCTGCATGCGCGCGGAACCATCGGCTCCGGTGCTTGCCGATTCCAGAATCATAATTCATCGGAGATGTACAGCGTTAGGCTTGTTTGGCGCGCGGGCGTTTCATTTTCACTGGCGCCGTCACCGACTGCCTGACGACGAGCTCATAAGGCAGGACGGTGAGCTTGGGCGGCCGTTCGCCGGAGATCAGCGCGAGCAGATGCTGCGTGGCGGTTCTGCCCATGTCGACGAAAGGCATGCGCACCGTCGTCAAAGGTGGGTCGACATATTCGCCCATATTGGTGTCGCCGCAGCCGATGATCGACAGGTCGTGTGGGACGTCGAGGCCGTGGGCACGGCATTCGGTGGTGAGGCCGAGGCCGAGGATGTCGCCGGTCAGGGCGACGGCGGTGGGGCGTTCATCACAGTCAAGCAGCCGGCGCGCGGCCGCGCGGGTGGCATGATTGCTGTAATCCTCGGTCACCACGCGCCAGGTTTCGGGGCAGGGCAGGCCGTGATGCTTGATGCGCGCGATGGCGCTGACAAAGCGGTCCTTCACGGTCGGGGTGTCGTGGATCGGGCCGGAGAAGACGGCGATGCGGCGATGGCCGAGGGCATGGAGATGATCGATGGCGGCGTTGAGAGCGCCGACGCTGTCGAGCGCGATGCTGGGCCCCATGGGAGTATCCAACGCGATGTCCTGGGTGACATAGGGCATGCGATGGCGCGCCAGCAGCGCTGGCAGTTCAGGCAGATGGTCCGAGCCGGTGATGAGCAGGCCGTCCATGCCGCGCTCGATGAAGGTACGGGCCTGCGCCACCTCGCGCGCCGGGTCGCGCTCGTGGCAATTGATCATCAGGGCATAGCCGGCGCGATCCAGCTCCTGCTCGATGGCTGCGATCGACGGCACGAAGAGCGGATTGGCGAGGGTCGGCACGATCAGGCCGATGGCGCGCGAGCGCTGCGAGACCATCGCGCGTGCCGTGCGATTGGGAATGTAGTCGTGGCGGCTAAGTGCCCGTTGCACGGCGCGGCGCTTGTCGGCGGCGACGAGATCGGGATTGTTGAGGACGCGCGAGACCGTGGCGATGGAGACGCCGGCGGTGCGCGCGATGTCCTTGACGGTGGCTTTGGGGGCCGTCGTGCGCCGTGGTTTTACATCGGCCATCGTCGTGTCTCTTGGACGATCAGGCGGCCTGAACCTTGTATTTCTGCACGTCGCGGAAACGGCTCAACAGATAGTCGCCCGATTTGATCGGCTGATGTTTCGGCGGATTGGTCGCCGATTGGCAGGAGGGCAGGCAGGTGACCAGGCTGTTGTAATCGAGGTTGAAGAACATCGGGATCGAATAGCGTTCCTTGCCGGTGCGGTTGATGACGCGATGTGGATTGGAGACGTAGATGTCGTTGGTCCAGCGCTGGAAGAGATCGCCGATGTTGATCACCAAAGTGCCGGGCACATAAGGCGCGCTGACCCATTCGCCGTTGCGCATCATCAGTTCCAGGCCGCCGATCGGGTCCTGCAGCAGGAGCGTGATCATGCCGTAATCGGTGTGCGGGGCGACGCCGAAAGCCTTGTCGTCGCTTAATAGTTCTCGGCTGACCGGCTCCTGCGGCGGATAATGGAACAGGCGCATCTGCACCATGGGCTTGGTGCAGAATTGCAGGAAATGATCCTCCGGCATGGCGAGGCTGACGGCGCAGACCTTCAAAAGCCGTTTGCCGAGTTCCTGCGCCTGTTCGAAATAGGCCTCAGACGCGGTGCGCAGCCAGGGGCAATCGGCCGGCCAACGGTTTGGGCCATGCAGCGGCAGGCCGGCGGCGACATCGGGATCGCTTTCGGGCAGATCGACGCCGATCTCATAGCTTTCCTTCAGGTCCGGGGCGAAGCCCGGATGCTGGTTGATGCCTTGGGGCATGAAGCCGCGCCGGTATTTTTCATCCATGCGATGGGGCAGGCGTTGTTCGAGCGGCAAATCGAAATAGCGCTTGGTGGTGGCGAACAGATCGTCGATCACCGGTTCGGGAATGCCGTGATTGACGACATAGAAAAAGCCGGTGGTGAGGCAGGCATGGCGCAATTGTGCGGCGATCGGGGCGAGGTCGCCGCCGTCGTTCAAGGCGCTCAAATCGAGTATCGGCATTTCATCGGCAGCCGCGGCACGGACAGTGGATTGCACAGTTTCCTCCTAGGAGACGAGGTTTGAAATCAGGCGCCCATCACGCGATCGCCGGCGGTATCCATCCAGAAGACGATGCGGCGCTGCGCCCAACCGACGATGGCATGCAGGCCGACGCCAATCAGCGACAGGATGATGAGGATGGCGAAGGTGCCGGCCATATCGAGATTGAAATTCTTTTGCAGGATCAGATAGCCGAGCCCGGCCTTGGCGCCGACGAATTCGCCGACGATGGCGCCGATGACCGACAGCACGATGGCGACGTCGAGGCCGACGAAAATGTAAGGCAGCGCCTGTTTCAGCCGCACCATAGTGAACACCTGCCAGCGCGAGGCGGTGTAAGAGACCAGCATTTCGATCTGATCGTGCGGTGTCGCGCGCAGGCCCATGATGGTGTTGGCGAGCAGCGGGAAGAAGGCGATGGTGGCGGTGATGACGATCTTGGAGGTGACGCCATAGCCGAACCAAATGACCATAATCGGCGCGATCGCCACTTTCGGCACGGTCTGAAAGGCGACGATATAAGGATAGAGGATGCGCTCGGCGAGCGGCACCAAAGCGATGAGGAAGCCGAGAACCAGGCCGGCGGCGGCGCCGAGAATGAAGCCCGCCAGCACCTCATACATGGTGACCGCCAGATGCCAGGTGAAATCGCCGCTCAGCAGGCCGTCGCTGAAGGCGAATGCGATGGCCGACGGGGAGGGGAGGACGATCTGGCTGATGTCCAAGCCACGCACGAGCGCTTCCCAGCCGCCGATGAAGAGGCAGAGCGTCGCCAGCGGCAGCAGCACGGACTGGGTGAAGCGGTGCAGGCGGTCATCAACTTTCATCAGTCGAGGTTCCCGGTGGAATTAAAATGGGCCCGGATGCGCGCGACGAAACGGCCGAATTCCGGCGTGTTGTGCATGGCCAGCGTGCGCGGACGCGGCAGATCGACGGGGATGATGTCGACGATGCGGCCGGGGCGTGGCGTCATCACCACGACGCGATCGGCGAGATAGACGGCTTCGGGAATGCTGTGGGTGACGAGCAGCACGGTTTTGCGGCTCTCGGTCCAGATGCGCTGCAATTCCTCGTTCATCTGTTCGCGCGTCATGGCATCGAGCGCGCCGAACGGCTCATCCATCAACAGGAAAGAGGGGTCATGAACGAGAGCGCGGCAAATGCCCACGCGCTGCTGCATGCCGCCGGACAGTTCGGTGGGATATTTGTTCTCGAAACCGGTGAGGCCGACCATGGCAAGCAATTGCCGGGCGCGCTGTTCAAAGCTGGCGCGCTCGCGTTTCTGCACCTCGACCGGCACCATGACGTTCTGCAACACCGTACGCCAAGGCAATAGAACCGGCGCCTGGAAGACGACGCCGAGCTCGCGGCTCGGCCCGTTGAGATCGCGCCCCTGCATGGCAATGTCGCCGGAGGAGCGCCTGAGAATGCCAGCCAGAATCTTCAGCAGCGTGGTCTTGCCGCAGCCGCTGGGGCCGACGATGCTGATGAACTCGCCCCGGCCGATGTCGAGATTGACGTCCTTCAACGCATGGATGGCCTGACCATCCTTGGTCGCATAGGTCTTTTCGACATGGGCGATGCGCAGCAGCGTTTCGCGCAGGGCATCGGCAACGAGCGGAGCGTGGCGCGTCGCGGATGGCGGCGACGCGGTGGTGACATGAGGCAGGGTCATGGTGCCACCCATCGGGGATCTCACACCTTGCAGGCTTTGGCATCGGCTTCGATCGCTTTCGGATCGAAGGCGTTGACCTTTTCGAAGAAGTCCGGCGTCTTGATGATGAGCGAAGGGGCCGGCACCGGCTTGTCGATCTGCTTGGCCTCGATCATCAGTTTGATCAGGCGCTCGAAGGCTGAAGGATCGGCCGCGCCCCACAATTTACCGCCATTCAGCTTGAAACCTTCGGCCAAGGAATCGAGCTGCGCCTGCTGGGCGTTGAGGTCCCATTTGACCAAGGTCGCTTCGTCGGCGCCGCTCGGCTTGGTCGAGGGATAGTGCTGCCAATGCAGTTTGACGGCGCATTCGGGATTGGCCAGCGCATAGACCGTCGCCTTGGCGACGCCACGCGCGATGCCGATGGCAAGCTCTGGGTCCTTGTCGAGGGTGCCCTGCATGGCGGCGAGCGAATAGTCGGGATAGCTGCGCCAATCGTCGCCGACCAGTTTGTTGAGCTTCAGGCCGTTGTTCTCGAACACCGCCTGTGCCGCCGCCCAATAGAGCAGGCCGTCGACCTTCTTCGACTTCATCGCTTCGACTGGTGGTGCACCGAGACCGAGCGGCACGAGGTCGACGTCCTTGGTCGGGTCAAGACCGTTGGCGCGCAGAAAATTGTTGAAGTAAGCGATGCCGCCGGTGGCGAGGCTGAACACGCCGATCGTCTTGCCCTTCAGATCCTTGACCGATTTGATCGGACCATCGGCATCGACCGCGATCGACCAGTCGATGACGCCATTGCCCATGATGACGCGCACCGGCAGGTTGTTTTTGGAGTTGGCCTGGACGACGACGCTGGCATTCACCTGGGCGAAGTCGGCATTGTTGGCGACCATCTGTTGCAGCGCCTGAAGCGAGGCGCCAACCGGCATCAGCTCGACGTCATAGCCTTCCGCTTTCCAATAGCCCAAGGTGATGGGCAGCGTCAGCATCGGATAGCCGACGTTGAGGACGGAGGTACCGACGGCGACGCGCACCTTCTTCAAGGGCTTGGCCTGTTGCGCCCAGACCGGGGTCGTGGCGAGCGCCAGAAGCGTTGTCAGAACGACGGCAGGTTTTCGTATTGCACGGGCAAGCAGCATGCTGGTCCTCTTATTGCAATGGCCGGATCGGAACCGGAGACGGAGATGTCCGAAATGCCTGAAAACGTTTTCAGCAAACCGCGTGCCAAGCCTTTCGGATGCCTGGTGAGCCGTGCGCGAGTGTCTGATTGGCTTGGGAAAACGGCTTCCGGTGGATCGCGTTAGGAGGATTGCGGCGGCGCGTCCGGACGCGCCTATCCATGTTCAAGAATTAGGCGTGGGCGCACAGGAATGCGTCAGCACGCCCCAGCAAGCGAAGGACTGTTCATGACCGAGATCGAGATTTCGCCCTTTATCGCCAAGCTGCCGAAGGCCGAATTGCATATGCATCTGGAAGGCTCGCTGGAGCCTGAAACTTTGATCAAGCTCGCCGGGCACAATGGCATCCGATTGCCCTATGCCGACGCGGAGGCGGTGCGGCAGGCCTATCGCTTCGACAGCCTGCAATCCTTCCTCGATCTTTTCTATCTGGGGCTCACCGTTCTGCAGAAGGGCAGCGACTTCTATGAAATGACATCAGCCTATTTCGCCCGCGCGGCGCGCGAGAACGTGCGCCATGCGGAAGTCTTCATCAGTCCGCAGGCGCATCTGCGGCGCGGCATTCCCATCGCCGAGGTGATGGACAATATTCTGGCGGCGATCGACGACGCCAAGAGCCGCCACGGGATGACCGGCGGTTTGATCGTCGGCATTCAGCGCCAATTCGATGAAAGCGATGCGCTCGATATGATCAAAGCCGTGCGGCCGTGGCGCGATCGCATCGTCGGATTAGGCATGGGCGGTCCGGAGCTTGGCAATCCGCCGTCAAAATTCACCCGCGCCTATGATATCGCGCGCTGCGATTGCGGCTGGCACACCATGGCGCATGCGGGCGAGGAGGGCGGCGCCGATTATGTGCGCGATGCGCTTCATACTCTGAAATGCGAGCGCATCGATCATGGCGTGCGCGCCGAGAGCGATCCGGATCTGATGCGCGAACTCGCCGAGCGCGGCATACCTCTCACCGTCTGTCCGATGTCGAACTGCATGCTCAACGTCTTCCCCGACATGGCCTCGCACAACATTCGCCGCCTGCACGAGGCGGGGCTGTGCATCACCGTGAATTCGGACGATCCGCCCTATTTCGGCGCTTATATCAATGCCAATTTCGCCGCTATCCAGACGTCGCTTGGGATGAGCGATACGGATCTATGGCAGATGGCGCGCAATGGCTTCACCAGCGCGTTCATTTCGGACGAGCAGCGTCAGCGCTATCTCATAGAGATCGATGCACATCGGCCGGCAGCGGTGTGAACCGCCGCCAGCCTCTGCTTCAATGGGCGCCGCGAATATAGTCAGCGCCTTTTTCGGCGATCATGATGGTCGGCGCATTGGTATTGGCGCTGACCAGATTGGGCATGACGGAGGCGTCGATCACCCGCAGGCCGTCGACACCGCGCACGCGCAAGTGCTCGTCGACGACCGATTCGGGGTCGACGCCCATGCGGCAGGTGCCGACGGGATGATAGATCGAGCCGCTGTTTTTGCGGATGTAGGCGTCGATGTCGCCGTCGGTTTTCACTGTCGTGCCCGGCAGCACTTCATCGCCGCGAATCTCGTCGAAGGCTTTTTGCTGGAAGAGCGCGCGCAGCCGCTTGAAGCCCTCGCGGATGGCGAGGCGATCGCCTTCGGCGGCGAGGTAGTTGGCCGTTATCGCCGGCCGGTCGAGGGGATCGTTGTTCTTCAGCTTGATGCTGCCACGGCTTTCAGGGCGCAGATGGCAGACATTGGCCGAGAAGCCATAGCCCTCATAGATGCCGTTGGCGGGCTTCTTCTGGAACGGATGACGCAGATTGGCGGTCGACAGGCCAGGGGTGAAATGAATTTGCAAGTCGGGTGCCGCCACATCTGGCCGTGACTTGATGAAGGCGCCGCCCTCGAGCGGGAATTTCGTCGCCGGGCCGCTCTTGAACAGAATGGCGCGCGCCATGGCGAGGCCAGCCCGATCGAAGCGGCGCAGGCCGAATAGCGCGTCTTCCTTCTTGGCCGCGTATTGCATGCGCACGTTCAGGTGATCTTGCAGATTGCGCCCGACATTCTTCGAGGCCACCTTGACGCCGACACCTGCCGCCTTGAGGTCGTCGGCATCGCCGATGCCCGAATGCATCAGAACGGTGGGTGAGGAAATCGCACCGCAGGAAACGATCACTTCGCGATCCGCGTGGATATGGGCAGAAAGACCGTTGGCGACGAGGTCGACGCCGGTGGCGCGCGCGCCGTCAAGCGTCACCTTCAACACCGAGGCGCCGGTGACGATGTCGAGATTGCGACGTTCGCGCACCGGATCGATGAAGGCGCGCGCCGTGCTCCAGCGCTCGCCCCTGCCGATGGAGGAGTGATAGCGGCCGACACCTTCCTGCTGTTCGCCGTTGAAATCGGAATTGTAAGGCACGCCGCTGTCGAGCGCCGCCTGGTGGAAGATGTCGTAGAAGCGATGCTGGGTCTGCGGCTGGGTGACGGGCAATTCGCCGCCAGTGCCGTGATAGTCGTTGGCACCGCCTTCGAAATCCTCGAACTTGCGGAAGTAGGGCAGGCATTTCTCATAGGACCAGTCGCGCAGGCCGAGTTGCGCCCATTGGTCGTAGTCGTAGCGATTGCCGCGGGTGTAGACCATGCCGTTGATGGCGGAGGAGCCGCCGAGCACGCGACCGCGCGGCCATTCGATGCGGCGGTTGTCGAGATGCGGCTCGGGCTCGGTGAGATATTGCCAATTGTGCAGGCTGCGACGATAGAACTGGCCGGCCATCAGGGGCACGCGGATCAGTGGATCCCAATCGCGCGGGCCGGCTTCCACCAGAAGCACGCTGCACGCAGGGTCGGCGGACAATCGATTGGCCAGAACGCAACCGGCGGAACCGCCGCCCAGAACAATATAGTCGTAGCCCTTCCTCATCCCGTCCCTCGCCTGATCTCAATTGTTGCGAATGCGGCTGGCCGACTATGTCGCGCGCTCGCCGTCTGCTTCCATGACGATGTTGCGGAGACGCTGGCCGGCGCGCCAACGCTCGAGATTGTCGATGAACAGCGAAGCCGCGGTGATGATGCCGGCATCGCCGGCGCCCGCGACATGGGGCGTCAGCAGCACATTCTCCATCGACCAGAGCGGATGTCCCGACGGGAGCGGTTCGGTCTCCATCACGTCGAGGCCGGCGCCAGCAATGCGGCCGGCTTTCAGCGCTTCGATCAGGGCCGGCTCTTCGACAAGCGAGCCGCGCGCGATGTTGATCAGGAACGCGGTGGGGCGCAGCGCGTCGATGACGGCGCGGGAAATCATGCCGTCGGTCTGCGGGCCGGCGAGCGCCGCCACCATCAGATAGTCGGCTTCGCGTGCGGTCTCGACGAGGGCCTCGCGCGGGCGGATGTCGTCGAAATTCTCGAGCGTCGTCGTCGAGCGGCTGATGCCGGTGACGTGCATGTTGAAGGCCTTGGCGAGACGGGCGATCTCCTGGCCGATGGCGCCGGTGCCGACGATGACCAGATGCCGGCGCGCCAGATTGGTGATGGGTGGCGTGATGTCGTCGCGCACCCAAGTTTCTTTGAGACGTGCGATTTCCGATGCCCGCACATATCGGGCAAGGCCGAGCATCAGCGCGAAGCCATGTTCGGCGACGGCGAAAGCGCGCACGCCCGCGACATTGGTGACGACCACATTGGGCGGCAGGCCGCTGTTGACCGCCTTGTCGATGCCCGAGGTGACGAAATTGAGCCAACGCAAGGCGCGCCCGTGCTGGCGAATCAACGCGGCGGGTTCGGGCAGATAGAAACGGTTGCCGGTGATCAGGATCTCAGCGCCGTCCACGGCGCCGGCAATGTCCTCATCGCGTTCGGCGACCATCAGGCGCACATCGGGATCGGCACGCAGGCGTTCAATGAATTCCGTCGGATCGACCAACGGATTGTACAAAGCGATTTTTAGCATCTGGGTCCGGGCGTTGCTCCGGCGGCACAGTAGCCCTGATCGGCGAACCGCGTCTACACGGTGCGTTATTAGCGCGCGTTAAAGGCGTTATTACGAAACCGCATATGGCGATGGGCGTCAGCCCGTGGTTGCGGGCTGTGCCTTGCCGCGCAATGCAAACAAGCTGACGAGTGCGATCAGCGCGATGACGAGTTGCGCGCCAAGCGCCTCCCATGTCGGATTGCCAGTGATCGACACCAGCCAATCGGGTTCTGGCGACAGATTGTAGGAAATGAGCGTCTGCTCCTGCAGTTCCTGGATCGCCGCGCCGACGAAACGCAGGCCCATGATGAACAGGAAGGCGGAGGTGATGATGAAGAGCGGGCGGACGGGAATCTGCATGGCGAGCCACTGCATCGCGACATAGATGGCGGCGAGCGCCACGGCGGCCACCACCAGGCCGATCAACAGGTCCGCCGACCAGCCGCCGCTCGTCGAGGCCAGGGCATAAAGAAAGAGGACCGTTTCGGCGCCTTCGCGGAAAACGGCGAGAAAGGAAATCAGGCCGAGCGAAAAGCCGGTGCCGGCGGTCAGCGCATCGCCGCTGAGCCGCGCCATTTCCGCTTTCCACTTTTTCGGATCCTGGCGCAGGAACAGCCATCCGCTCATGTAGAGCATCAAGGCGGCGGCGATGATGAGGACGACGGCTTCGATGCGGTCGTCATGGGTGCCGTCGAAATAAATCTGGAAAATCCAGGCGGCGATCAGGCTGGCGATGATGGCAAGGACGGCGCCGATATAAAGCGGACGCAGACGTTCATGGGCGCCCGCGCGCCGCATAGCGGCGGCCAGAGCGGTGACGATGAGCAGGGCTTCGAGGCCTTCGCGAAGCAGAATGAGGCCGGCTTCCAGTGCCAATTTCATAGGCAGGCATCCCACGGGAGGTCTTATGGGTGCCGACCATGCGCTGGCGGACGGCCAAGTGCAATGGAAAAGTCATTGATATTGTTTGGAATAATTCCATCCTCGATGGTTTGGTCGTGACACTTGGCGGGCTTTCGTTACAGGCTTTATTGCTTTGTGATCGCGGCTGTGGCGCAAATCGCCGATGGCACTGATCTGGCCGCATTGCCGCCACGAACCTCCGGCTAAAGGTCACTTTCTGTTAACCACGACGGCGATTGGCTAAAATGCAACGCAGTTTAACAACCTGTCGGCAAGGTTGACGGAACCTTCGCTTAACCAAATGAGCCTTACGACATTGGTGAGCTGACGGTGGCGCGGATGGGGCCGTTCGCGCATCTGTTGAGGAGTTTCGGTATGTCTTTTTTCTCTGGCGTTCGTCTGTTGCGCGTTGCCGCTGCATTGACTGTGGCGCTGGCGATTTCCGCCTGTTCCAAAAGTGAAGATCCGAACGCCGCTGGCCTCGGCGCGGGCGCGGGTGCCGCGACGCCCGGCAGCCAGCAGGATTTCGTCGTCAACGTCGGCGATCGCGTGTTCTTCGATACGGATTCGATCGAATTGAACGCGTCCGCGCAGGCGACGCTCGACAAGCAAGCGCAATGGCTCAACCAGTATTCGCGCTATAATTTCACCATCGAAGGCCATGCCGATGAGCGCGGCACGCGCGAATACAACTTTGCGCTCGGCGCGCAGCGCGCCGAAGCGGCGAAGAACTATCTGATCGCCCGTGGCGTTCAGGCCGGCCGCATGCGCACCATCAGCTATGGCAAGGAACGGCCGGTGGCCGTCTGCAACGATATCTCCTGCTGGTCGCAGAACCGGCGCGCCGTCACCGTTTTGGGTGGTCCGGGCGCTTGATCGAAATTCAGCGTGACGGGCGCCGTTCGCCTCCAGGCGGCGTCCCGATCCGATGAAGAGGTGAAAACCTTGCCGGCGTTCCTCTGACGCCGGCATTTTTCTGTCTGCTCAGGCGGATGGCGATCTCGTCTTGCGATGCAATCTTGGAGGTGTCTGATCTTGGCCGCAATTTCGCCAAAGCGCCCCTTATGCTAATCGGTGGGTTCCGCGGCGCGCCTACGGTGCTTGGCGTCTGCGAATTCGTGATTACGGCCCGGATTCATCGATGACTTTGAAGAGATTTTCAGCAGCCACTGCCCTTCTCGGGCTGGCGATTTTCCCCATGGATGTCGGGGCGCAGACGTTTCGTCCGCCCGGTCAAGTTCCTGGTCAACCGCCCGATGGCGGCGGCTATTATCAGCAGGCCCAGGGCGCCGACCCCGCCGGCCTGTTGCTGCGCATCGAGCGGTTGGAAGGCCAGTTGCGGTCGATGACCGGCCAGATCGAGCAATTGCAGTATCAAAACCGCCAGTTGCAGGAGCAGATGCAGCGCATGGGCGGAGCGCCCGCGGGCGGCGGCGAAAGCCGTCCACCGCCGCAGCGGCGCAGCGAAGCCGGCACGGCGCCGGCCCCCGTGGCGCCTCCGTCGCGCGGTGGGCGCAACGATGCCTATGATCCCGATGCCGATCCCAATGCGCCAGGCGCGCCGCGTGTCATTGGCTCCCTGCCGGAAACGCGCGGCGGGCGTCTGCCGCAGGGGCCGATCGATCCGATGGGTCCGCCGATCATCGATGAAGGTGATGACGATGGTGGCGGCCCGATCGATCTGACCAATCCGAACGGCCGCATTCCGCGCTCCGGCGGTTCGATGCGCCAGGGCTCGATCAGCAGTTCGCCATTGCCGGCTCCGGCGCCCGGATCGCAACCGGTTCAGCCACAGCCGCAGCAGCAAGTTCAATCGCCGCCCTCAGGCGCGGGCGATCAGGTGGCGTCGCTGCCGCCGGTGGCCGGTCCGCGCGGGGAATTCGACCAGGCGGTCGCGACCTTCAAAAAGGGCCAGTATGAATCGGCGGAAGGCGAGTTCCGCAATTTCGTCAGTCGTTATCCGACGGGCCGTTTGACGCCGGAAGCGACCTATTATCTTGGCGAGACGTTCTCGCGCCGCAATCGCCATCGCGAGGCGGCCGAGCAGTTCCTGAAGGTTTCGACTGATTATCCGAAGTCGGGCAGCGTGCCGCAGTCGCTTTACCGGCTCGGCCAGTCGCTCGATAAGCTCGGTGCCAAGGAACAGGCGTGCGCGGCCTGGGGCGAGATCGGCCGCAAATATCCAACGGCTTCTGCCAGCCTGCGCAATGCCGCCGACCGCGAATACAAACGTGCGCAGTGTTGAAGGGCCGGCTGACGCGCCCGATCCGCAGCAGGTTTTTGCGCCTTTCGCCGCCCATGGGCGGCTGCTGATCGCCGTTTCCGGCGGACCGGATTCCATGGCCCTGCTGTGGCTGGCGCGGCAGTGGTCGCAGGCCGGCGGCAGTTCCATCGTGGCGGCGACGGTCGATCACGGCTTGCGGCCGGAGGCCGCCGATGAGGCGGCCATGGTTGCCGCCTGGTGCCAGAAAGCCGGCATCGAACATGAGATTGCGCGCTGGGGCGGGCCTTATCCGAAGACCCGCATCCAGGAACGGGCCCGTGAGGCCCGTTATCGGCTGCTCACCGAGGTGGCGCGACGCCATGACGCTGCGGCACTCGTGACCGCCCATCATGCCGACGACCAGGCCGAAACGATTCTGTTCCGCCTGCTCGGTGGCAGCGGCGTGGCCGGCCTGCGGGGCATGCAGGCGGTTACCATCGACGGATTGACTGGTGATCTGCCGTTGCTGCGCCCGCTGCTGGATTGGGACAAGCGGACCCTCGAAAAGGTCTGTCTTTACAACACCATCCCTTTCATCCGCGATCCTTCCAACGACGATCCGCACTATGCCCGCACGCGGCTGCGCCGATTGGCTGGCTTGTTGGCGGCGGAAGGGCTTGGGACGGCGGAACTGACCCGTCTCGGCCGGCGCATGGCCGGCGCCCAGGCGGTGATCGACTGGGCGATTGCCGCGCAGCAGGCCAGGCTTGTTCGCACGCCGTTGCCTGACGATTCCGGCCATGAGCTTGATTTCGCGCCGTTCGCCGGTTTGCCGGACGCACTCATCGCAGCCATGCTGAAGGCGGAGATCGCTGCCGTCACCGGCGAGGCGCAAGCGCCGCGTCTTGACCGGCTCGAAGGTGTAGCCCAGGCAATTGCGGCGGGGTTATTACAGGGGCAGGCGTGGCGCGGCACGCTCAGCGGCGCGGTTCTGAAGCTTAACAAGAATGGCCGGCTCGAAATTCGCCGTGAAGGCCCGCGCCAGCGTGGCCGCTAGGGACTGATTCACCCTTTAGCGTCAGACTTGTTTCACGTTGCCGCCCGAATTGGCCGTTCATATTGCTGTTCGCACAGCAGCTTCCCTTGGCAAGGGGCAGGGGGCGGCTTACATAGGACCATGATCTGGACGGCTGCGCTCCAGCGCGCCGAAGCCAGAAGCCATTGGCAGGATCGAATGAACCCCAACGTCCGGAATTTTGCTCTCTGGGTCATCATCTTTTTGCTCGTCGTTGCACTGGTGATGTTGTTCAACAACCCCGGTCAGCGTGAGCCATCGCAGCAGATCGCTTTCAGCCAGTTGCTGAGCGATGTCGACCAAGGTCGCGTGCGCGAGGTGACGATCGCCGGCCATGAGATCACAGGCCATTACACGGACAACCGCTCGTTCTCGACTTATGCGCCGAGCGATCCGAGCCTGGTGCAGCGCCTCTATAACAAGAACGTCTCGATCTCGGCGCGTCCGCCGAGCGATGGCAACAATTGGCTGGTGACCTTGCTGGTCAACGGTCTGCCCGTCATCGCCTTCCTGGGACTTTGGATATTCCTCTCGCGACAGATGCAGGGGGCCGGCGGGAAAGCCATGGGCTTCGGCAAGTCGAAGGCCAAGCTTCTCACCGAAGCGCATGGCCGCGTCACTTTCGAGGACGTGGCCGGCATCGACGAAGCCAAGGAAGACTTGCAGGAGATCGTCGAGTTCTTGCGCGATCCGCAGAAGTTCCAGCGGCTCGGCGGGCGAATACCGCGCGGCGTCCTGCTCGTCGGTCCGCCCGGCACCGGTAAGACGTTGACGGCGCGTGCGGTCGCCGGCGAAGCCAACGTGCCCTTCTTCACCATCTCCGGTTCTGACTTCGTCGAAATGTTCGTCGGCGTCGGCGCCAGCCGTGTGCGCGACATGTTCGAGCAGGCGAAGAAGAACGCGCCGTGCATCATCTTCATCGACGAAATCGACGCGGTCGGCCGTCATCGTGGCGCCGGTCTTGGCGGCGGCAATGACGAGCGCGAACAGACGCTCAACCAGTTGCTGGTCGAGATGGACGGTTTCGAAGCCAATGAAGGCGTGATCATCATCGCCGCGACCAACCGGCCCGACGTGCTCGATCCAGCGCTGTTGCGCCCGGGCCGTTTCGATCGGCAGATCGTGGTTCCCAATCCCGACGTTTCGGGCCGCGAGAAGATCCTGCGCGTGCATGTGCGCAAGGTGCCGCTCGCCCCCGATGTCGATCTCAAGGTCATCGCGCGCGGTACGCCCGGTTTCTCCGGCGCCGATCTGATGAACCTCGTCAACGAAGCAGCCCTGCTGGCGGCGCGGCGCAACAAGCGCATCGTCACCCATCAGGAATTCGAAGACGCCAAGGACAAAGTCATGATGGGCGCCGAGCGCAAATCCATGGCCATGTCCGAGGAGGAGAAGAAGCTCACCGCCTATCACGAAGCGGGCCACGCCATCGTCGGCCTGTTCGTGCCGGCCGGCATTCCCGTGCATAAGGCAACGATCATTCCGCGTGGTCGTGCGCTGGGCATGGTGAAATTCCTGCCGGAGGGCGATCGCTATTCGATGAAGTACAAGGAGTTCACCTCGCAGCTTGCGGTCGCCATGGGCGGGCGCATGGCGGAAGAGCTGACCTTCGGCAAGGAGAATATCACCTCCGGTGCTTCCGGCGATATCGAGCAGGCGACGAAGATGGCGCGCGCCATGGTGACGCGTCTCGGCTTCTCCGAAGAGCTCGGCACCGTCGCTTACGGCGAGAACCAGGAAGAAGTGTTCCTTGGCATGTCGGTTGGTCGGCAGCAGAACATTTCCGAAGCGACGGCGCAGAAGATCGATGCGGAAGTGCGCAAGCTCGTCGATACCGCGACGGAAGCGGCACGCACGATCCTCACCGAGAAGCACGACGAGTTCGTCAATCTCGCCGAGGCGCTGCTCGAATACGAAACGCTGACCGGCGACGAGATCAAGGATCTTCTCAACGGCAAGCGGCCGACCCGTCAGCCGACGGACGAGCCGCCGGCGCCGCGCTCCTCGCCGGTGCCGACCACCACCAACAAGCCGCGCCCACGGCCGGAAGGTGGCATGGAACCGCAGCCGACGGCGTAAGCCTTCGCCTTGGATGGATATCAATGCCCGGCCTCGTGCCGGGCATTTTGTTTTGCGGATGACTTGTCAGCGCGCCGCCGTTCCCGTTATCAGTTGGGCTGATAATAATATGGAGGGAACGAAAATGGGCAGATTGCGAACTTTGGTCGCCGTGTTGGCATTGGGTGTCCTGTCTTCGGCGATGCCCCTGGCGGCGCAAGAATTTCCAAACCGAACGATCCGCCTCATCACCCTGACCACGCCAGGTGGCGCGCTGGATGTGCTCGCCCGCATGATCGCCGATGATGTCTCCAAGCAGTTGGGTCAGCAGGTCATCGTCGAGAATCGCGTGGGCGCCGGCGGCAATGTGGGTGCCGAAGCGACCGTTCGCTCCGATCCAGATGGCTACACGATCGGTATGGTCACCGTTTCCACGCACGGCATCAACAAGGCGCTTTATGGCGAGCGCATGAAGTGGGATCCGGTCAAGGACAGTGCGCCGATCATTCTGGCGGCGGAATTGAAAAATGTCGTCGTCGTGCATCCATCCGTGCCGGCCAAGACCGTGCCTGAACTCGTCGCCTATGCGCAAGCGAACCCAGACAAGATATCGTTCGGTTCAGCCGGGACGGGAACGACCCAGCATCTCTCTGGCGAAATTCTGAAGATGAAGACGGGCATCAAGATGCAGCATGTGCCTTATCGTGGCGCCGCGGCTGCGGTTCCCGATCTCCTGGCTGGCCGCATTCAGCTCATGTTCGTTAGCATTCCCGATGTCATTGCGCATATCCAGGCGGGAACGCTGCGACCGATCGGCGTGACGTCGAAAGAGCGCTCGCGCGCCTTGCCCGATGTGTTGCCGATGGCCGAGCAGGGTTACGCGGATTTCGACGTGCGCGGTTGGTTTGGTGTCGTGGCTCCGGCGGGTACCCCGAAGGCCATTGTTGATCGCTACAATGGCATTCTACGCGCCATGCTGGCGCGTGAAGACACCCGCCAGCGCATGACGCAAATCGGACTCGATCCGCTGTCGAGTACGCCGGAGGAATTCGCCACGTTCATTGCCAGCGAAGTGGCGCGCTGGGCTCCGGTGGTCAAAGCTTCGGGTGCGACGGTCGAGTAACCGTTACGCTGTTTTCCATCTGCCGTGTTCGAGCCAATGTTCGAGCATCGGCAGGTGGTCACAACCAAAGAACGGCTCGTCGTCGGCGATGAAAAAAGGCACGCCGAAAACGCCCTTATTGATCGCGCCTTCGACGTCGTGCTTGAGCGCGTTCTTGATCGCATCGGATGTGATGGCGGCACGCAGTTCGGTCGTATCGATGCCGAGCTTCGCAGCTACGACCATGACGTCTTCTGGCTGCGTGATGTCTTGGTTGTCGACCCAAAGGCGACGATACATCGCCTGGGCGAAACGTTTGGCAAGAGCCGGGTCGCTCTGCTTCAGCCATACATAAGCACGCATGGCATTGAGGGAATGATGCCCTTTCAAGCCATGAAACTGAAAGGGCACGTTCCACATCTGCGCCAACCGCTCGGCATCGCGCCGCAGATATGGGCCTTTCAAGGGATAGGTCATCAATGGTTTCATGCCCATCACCTTGAGAACGGTGATGCCGACGAGAACCGGGCGCCAATCGGTGGTGCGCCCATATCGCGTGGCGATGGCATCGATGCGGTGTGAGGCAAGATAAGCGAACGGCGAGAAAATATCGAAATAGAAGGCAATCGGATCTTTGTCAGCCATGGTCATGCCCGCTCGCCGGTGCGCGCGGCATTGAGCTGTTCGCGCATCTTCACTTTCGCGACCTTGCCAAAGCCGATGCGCGGGAAGTCTTCAACGATATGGATCTCGCGCGGCACCTTGAATTTCGCCAGGCACGCACGGCAATGCGCGAGGATGCGAGCGCGGGTTGCCTCGGCCTCCGCTCCCGCCGTCAAGATCACAAAGGCGACGACAACCTCGCCCATGGTTTCATCCGACCGGCCGACGACAGCCACTTCGCGGACGCCTTCGACCGCGCCGATGGCGACTTCGACCTCACCGCCAGAAACGCCTTCGCCACCGACCTTAATGACATCCTTGGTGCGATCGCCGAATTCGATCAGGCCGTTTTCCAGGAGGACGACGCGATCGCCGGTGATGAAGCGGCCGTGTCGATCGAAGGCCGCGTCATTGGCCTGAGCATTGTTGTCATACTCGCGGAAAATCGAGAGGCCGCGAACACCTCCGACAAAGAGATGTCCGGTTTCGCCCGGCCCCACGGCGCGGCCATCATCGTCCTCGATGAAAATGCGATAGCCGAGCGACGGACGGCCGATGGAGCGGCTAGGGAAATCAGACCAGGGGTCGCCGACGATGCCTTCGGCAACCATTTCGGTCATGCCCCATCCGCCGATTTCGCGAACGCCGAAGTGTCGCGCCACTTTCGGGGTGTGAGAGGCGGTGATGAATTGGCGCAGGCGATGGGCGGGCGTTGGCTGCTGTGCCAGCACATTGGTGGTGAACTTCACCTGCGATGAAACGGTTGCGCCATGTTCGAGGGCCGTTGCCCAGAAGCGGCTACCGGAGAACCGAGGCTGCAGAACAATCGTGGCGCCGGCATAGAGCGTTGGCAGGAACGACCATGAAAAGCCGACCACGTGAAAGAGCGGCAGGAAAATGTGATAGACGTCGTCAGCGCGCAGTCCGTTCTGCAAAGCGCCGAGCTTGCCACCCCACAAGACATTGGCATGGGTCCACACCACGCCTTTGGCGCGCGACGTCGTGCCGGTGGTGAAGAGCATCAGGGCGTCGGCGGTCGGGTCGGGTGTTTGGGCTGGTGCGGGCGCGTCCATCAGGGCAGTGAAGCTCTCCGCCTTCGCCGGCCGGCTTGCACTGGTCGGCGTTTCGCCCGCATCCGTTTCGGAAATCGCGATCCATTCGAGATGCGGGCAATGCTCGGCGAGTAGCCCGGCAAATTTCGGTTGCGTGATCGCAGCGCGCACGCCGGCGGCCTCGACCACATCGCGCAGTTCCGGCCCGGCCAGAGCGGCATTGCTCAACACGGCAATGGCACCGATCCACATACAGGCGAAACGGGCAATGAGCGTTTCCGGACAGTTCTCGAAATGAACGAGGATGCGATCTTTCGGCCGAATGCCGCGTTTCAGAAGGCCGCCGGCGACGCAGGCCACATCATGCGCGAACTCCGCATAGCTCCATGTCCGAACCGGTGCGTCGAACGGTGCCCAGATCAGCAGAGGATGAGGACCACGGGCCGCGGCGCGGGCGCGCAGCAATTCTCCAGCATCCTGGCCGCTGAACGGATGGACGAAGGGCAAAGCCTCGTAGGAGGTCATGGGCGTGTTTCCTTGGGTGCTTCCATTCTTTTTCTTCTACATTCAGCTTCTTGCCGGGGCTATGCCGGAAAGATCTCGTCCAGCCGTTCGGCCGGGCGGCAGACACGGGCGCCCTTGGCGGTGACGACGACGGGGCGTTCCATCAGGATGGGATGGGCGCCGAGCGCATCGAGAAGCTGAGCGTCGGTGAGCGCCGGGTTATCGAGGTTGAGTTCCTCATAAGGCGTGCCCTTGCGGCGCAAGATGTCGCGCGGCGCCATGCCGAGATTTTTGAGGAGGGCCTGCATTTCGGCGCGGCTCGGCGGCGTCACCAGATATTCGATCACCCGTGGCTCGACACCCGCTTCCCGGATACGGGCCAGAACGGTACGGGATGTGCCGCATTTCGGATTGTGATAGATAGTAGTCATTGATTTTCCTGGATTCCCTGGTCGGACGGTAAGCTCTTGTTGGTATAAGTGATTGCGACGAATCGTTAAATACGTTGATTTTTAAGGAAAGACTCAGACAGTGCGCGACGTTACAGTGACGTTGCCTTCTTTTCCGGCGCGTCCGGTTTTGACATCCGAAGCGGAAATTCTTGATGGCAGTTGCACGCAAATATTTCGGTACTGACGGCATTCGCGGTCGCGCCAATCGCGCGATCACGCCCGATCTCGCCTTGCGCGTCGGGCAGGCCGTCGGTCTGGTGTTCCAGCGTGGAGAGCATCGCCATCGGGTGGTGATCGGCAAGGATACGCGCCTATCGGGCTATATGATCGAATATGCATTGGTGGCGGGGTTTACATCCGTAGGCATGGACGTGTTGCTGCTCGGCCCGATGCCGACGCCGGCGGTTGCCATGCTGACGCGTTCGATGCGTGCCGATATAGGCGTGATGATTTCAGCCTCGCACAATCCGTTCGAGGACAATGGCATCAAGCTGTTCGGACCGGACGGCTACAAACTGTCCGATGACGTCGAGCGTCAGCTCGAAGCGCTGATCGACAGCGACATGTCGGCGAAACTGTCGAAGTCGCTCGATCTCGGCCGTGCCAAGCGCGTCGATGACGTGCGCGCCCGTTATATCGAAGCCGCGAAACTGACTTTGCCGCGTCATCTTTCGCTCGATGGTCTGCGCATCGTTCTCGATTGCGCCCATGGCGCCGCCTATCGCGTGGCGCCGGAAGCGCTTTGGGAATTGGGCGCGGAAGTGATTCCGATCGGCGTCGATCCCGATGGCATGAACATTAACCGCGAAGTCGGTTCGACCGCGCCGGAAGCCTTGATCCGCAAGGTGCGCGAAGTGCGCGCCGATCTCGGCATCGCGCTCGATGGCGATGCGGACCGCGTGTTGATCGTCGACGAACACGGTCATCCGGTGAATGGTGATCAGTTGATGGCGGTCGTGGCGCAGAGCTGGAAGGATGACGGCCGGCTGAGCAAGCCCGGCATCGTCGCCACCGTCATGTCTAATCTGGCGCTCGAGCGCTATCTGGGATCGATCGGCCTGTCGATGGCGCGCACGGCGGTTGGCGATCGCTACGTGCTCGAACATATGCGCGAGCATGGGTTCAACCTGGGCGGCGAACAGTCGGGCCATATCATCCTGTCGGATTATTCGACGACCGGCGACGGCCTCGTCTCGGCCCTACAGGTTCTGGCGGTGGTGCAGCGGCGCCAACGGCCGGTGAGCGAGGTCTGCCACCTGTTCGATCCGTTGCCGCAAGTCCTCAAGAACGTTCGCACGACCATGCGCGATCCGTTGGGCGAGGATCGGGTGGTTCGGGCCATCGCCGCTGGCGAAGGCAAGCTCGGCAAGAATGGGCGGTTGCTGATCCGCCCCTCGGGCACCGAGCCGGTGATCCGGGTGATGGGCGAGGGCGACGACCAGGCCATGGTGGAATCCGTCGTTGATTCCATCTGTGCGGCGATCGAGAGCAAGGGCGACAAGGTCGCCGCGGAATAACCCTTTCCTGCCGTTTTTTAGCCATTGATTTGGCTGTTGATTTTCTTGGCTTTTCCATCGGCATTAACGTTAAGTCTTAGGGTTAAGTCCCCATTAACCGGAATCGCCGATGATCCGCTCGTTGAACTTTGCGTGCACGCCACGGCGCTGCGCGGCGAAACGAGAGGATTTGAGTCATGGCCGTCTCTAAGGCCCTTTGTGTTGCCGCAGCTTCGTTTGCTTGCCTGTCGACCGCAGCCGGCGCCGCCGACCTGCTGCCGCCGCCCCCGATGATCAGCAGCCCCGCGGTTGCCGCCGTTCAGGATTTCTCCGGCTGGTATCTGCGCGGCGATATCGGCATCGGCCTCAACAGCAAGATCAACGCTCAGAACGTGCCGAACCCGCTCAGTCAGGGTGGCCCGGGCTTCATCCCGACGGCCTATTCGCTTAACCCGGCGCAGTTCAGCAATTCGACCTTCATCAAGTTCGGTGTCGGTTATCAGATCAATAGCTGGTTCCGCACCGACATCACCGCCGAATATCGCGGCAGCAGCTTCTCGACCCAGGACGAGCTGTCGTGGAACAACGGCGCGCAATTCTATGTGCTGCGCAACTTCTACCGCGGCAACATGGCGAGCTTCGTCGGCCTGTTGAACGGCTACGTCGATCTCGGCACCTGGTATGGCATCACGCCTTACGTCGGCGCCGGTGTCGGCTTCGCCAGCAACACGCTGCATGGCGTGACCGACAATGGCTACAGCAACCTCTACGCGGGTCCGGGCTCCTTCGCCTCCTCGACGACGGGTGGTTACTACGGCTCGAAGACGACCAGCAGCTTTGCCTGGGCGCTGATGGCCGGTCTCAGCTACAACGTCACCTCGAACCTGAAGCTCGATTTCGGCTATCGCTATCTGAACTACGGCAAGTCCTCGGCCGGCGCCCCCAATTGCTACAACGGTGGCCCGGGCGTCAGCGCCTGCAACAACGTGCTGCAGTTCTCGCGCGCTGGCTCGCATGACTTCTCGATCGGTCTGCGCTGGATGCTTGCCGATTACGCGCCGGCGATCATGGCTCCGCCGCCGCCCCCGCCGCCGCTGGTTCGCAAATACTGAGCCGCAACGCGACATCACTCTCTTGCAACGGCGCGGGTCTCTCGCGCCGTTTTGCTTTTGACGCTTCAGTATTTTTTACACTGTCAAGTCGAAAGCCGCTTTATACTTAAGAGGAGATTAAGCAATCGCTGCGAAGCTTTCCGCATCAAGGTTCGGCGTTTCATCGACCGGACAGCGGAAGGAATGTTCGAATGGTGCGCTTGGGGGCATTGGCGGCGACGGCTCTGATCGGCATGAGCGCGACCGCTTTCGCGGCGGATATGGGCATCCCCACCGCCTATCCATCATATCCGGCGTTGCAACAGGAAGTGCCGGTGGAATTGGGCACGGGTTGGTATCTGCGTGGTGATGCGACCTTCGCACGTGAAATGACACCGCAGGTTTTTGGTGCACCCGGTGCCGTGGCGACATCCGCGCCGGCAGGCTCGCAGTTGCTCAATACGGGCGGCACCAAGAATGGCTGGGCGCTCGGCCTTGGTTTCGGCTACCAATTTAACAATTGGGTTCGTGCCGACCTGACTTACGAATACCGTAACGCGATCAACGCAAATGCATCATCGGCGCAGTTCGATTGTCAAAGCGACGTGGCTGGTATCAATGACATATCGAGCGGCGATCCGATTGGGATAGCGGTCATCTACAACAAATGTACTGCGGGGCAGAAAGCGAGCTTGAAGCGTCATGTTGGTCTCGCCAATGTCTATTTCGATCTCGGAACCTGGTCCGGTTTGACGCCATATGTCGGTGCGGGTGTCGGCGTTTCCTATAGCGCGACGACAGCCTCTTACAACTGGTACAACGCAGCAGATGGCAGCATGTATGGGCCGACTTTCGTACGCCCGGCTGGATATCCATTGATCTATAGCCATATCAACAATATGGGGCAGAGCATTCCAGGGCAGCCCGTGAACTATGGCGCGCAGAGTAAGTACCAAGCCATCAGCTCGAACTCTGTTGCCTTCGCCTGGGCTTTGATGGCCGGCTTCGCCTATCAGCTCACGGATCGCGCCAAGATCGATATCGGCTATCGCTATCTCAATATGGGCAATCCCTCGAAGGCGTCCGGTTCGAAGGCGTTGACCTCCAATGAGGTGCGCGTCGGCTTCCGCTACGCGATCGACTAGTTCGTCTCCTCTGACTTGATTTGCCGCATACGATCCGCCACGCTCCATGTTCCAATGGAGCGTGGCGATGCGTTTGAGCGGCGTGATTCTAGCTTGCGTCATGACGGCGGGATGCCAGTCGACGTCGTCGATGGCACCGCCTGTTCCTTTTGATGCGCAAGCTGCCCGCTTCATCCGCGAAAAAGGCGTCCATCGCATCGAGGGGCAGGCGCTGTTTGTCACGCGCGACGGCATTGCGCATGAATTGGCCGGGGCGACGATCCGGCTCGTGCCGGCAACGCCCTATAGCGTAGCGCGTTTCCAGGCGCTGTATCGCGGCCGCCAGTCGATCCCGCCCATGTGGGCGCCGCCGGCGGATGCGGGGCAGACCTATAGCTCCTATACGCGCACGACCCGAGCCTCCGCTCAGGGGATGTTCGCCTTCGATCGCGTCGCGCCGGGCACTTATTTCGTGGCGACGTCGAAAATCTATTCGGCGCGAGGCTCCTTTACGCCGGAGGGCGCGGCGATGTACGAGACGGTGAGGGTCGGTCCGGATCAGCCGGCTGTCTCGATTACGCTCGTTGGACGTCAGGAAGGCCGGTTTTGAACATTCTGCTCGTCGTCGCCGTTGCCCTGATCGATGCGGATGACCGTATTCTCATCGCGCAGCGTCCGGAAGGAAAGAAACTTGCCGGGCTGTGGGAATTCCCCGGCGGCAAGATCGATCCCGGCGAGCGGCCGGAGGCGGCCTTGATCCGCGAATTGCGCGAAGAGCTCGACATCACCGTCAAGGAAGATTGCCTGGCGCCGCTGACCTTCGCCAGCCACGCCTATGACGATTTCCATCTGCTGATGCCGCTCTACATCTGTCGGCGTTGGGAAGGCTTCGTGCGGCCGCGCGAGGGCCAGGCGATCAAATGGGTCAGGGCCGCGCAGATGCGCGATTATCCGATGCCGCCGGCCGATGCGCCGCTCATTCCGCCGCTGATCGATCTGTTGGGCTAAACGCCACCCATCTTGCAGACGAGTTTCCACTCGGCATCGGTCACCGGCTGCACCGACAGGCGAAAGGACGTGACGAGCGACATTTTGGCGAGCGTCGGCGTCGCCTTCACCTGTTCCAAGGTCACCGGCGTCTTCAATGGCTTCACCGCCTTGAAGTCGACCATGCCGAACTTGCCGGTCTTGTCAGTCGGGTCGGGGTAATAGAGCTTCGACACCTCGACGATGCCGACGATCTCCTTGCCCTCGTTGGAGTGATAGAAGAACACCTGCTCGCCGAGCTTCATCGCCATGAGATTGAGTTTGGCGGTATGGTTGCGCACGCCGTTCCATGACGTGCCCTTGGCGCCGGCTTCGACCTGCTGATCCCAGGACCAGGACGACGGTTCGCTCTTGACCAGCCAATGTGCCATGACGTGTGCCTCTTCGGAAAATCGCGGCAGAACCCTACATCCAACATTCACAGGAAGAAACCGCCAGGCGGCGCCTGTCCACCTCCGTTAGGAGGCTTCGCCGCGCAACGGCCGTGCCATCAGCGCATCGACGGCGCCGTCGATGCTGAGCTTGCCTGACAGCACCGCATCGACCGCCTGAGCGATCGGCATGTCGATCTGCTGGCGCTGAGCGAGTTCCAAAATGCCGCTGGCGGTGAAGGCGCCCTCGGCCAGTTTGCCGGCGCGGGCGTCGGCCAATGTCGCGCCTTTGCCGAGCGCGACGCCGAGCGCGAAATTGCGCGACTGGGTGCTGCCGCAGGTCAGGACCAGATCGCCGAGCCCCGAGAGGCCCATCAAGGTTTCGCTGCGTGCGCCGAAGGCCCGACCGAATCGCGACAGCTCGGCGAAGCCGCGTGCCACCAGAGCGGCGCCGGCGCTGGCACCGAGGCCGCGGCCGGCGGCGATGCCGCAGGCGATGGCGAGCACATTCTTGGCGGCGCCGCCAATCTCGACGCCTCTGAGATCGTCGGTGTGGTAGAGGCGGAAGGTCGGCGTCGCCAGGGCCGCGCCGATACGCTCGGCCAGGCGGCCATCGGTGGCGGCGATGGTGACGGCCGTGGGCAGGCCGCGCGCCACGTCATGGGCGAAGCTCGGTCCCGACAGCACGGCGACCGGCTGTTGCGGAATGATCTTGCGGGCGATCTCGCTGACGAACAGGCCGCTGCCGATTTCGATGCCCTTGGCGCAGATGACGAGCGGCGCGGTGTTTTTCAACATCGGCGCGAAGACGCGCAGCACGTTGCGCAGGCTCTGCGTCGGCACGACGGCGAGCACCAGATCGGCCTGATGGATCGTGTGCATGTCGTGGGTCGGCGCAACCGCTTGTTCGAGGCGGATGTCGGGCAGGTGCTGCGTGTTGACGCGCTCCTTGCAGAGCGCCTCGATCTGCTTGGTGTCACGTCCCCATAGATCGACCGGATGGCCCGCACGAGCGGCCACGTTGGCGAGCGCGGTGCCCCAGGCGCCAGCGCCGATGACGCCGACACGGGTAAAGCCCCGCGGTTGCCTGTTCTCATTCATGGCCGGTCATCTCCCAGGAAGCGGCGTGCGGCTGGGGGCATATCACGGTTCAGTGGCGTATTGCCGGGGCGGTCCCACAAATATTCGAATTGACGCACGAAACTGCCGACGGCATCGCGGCCTTCGATCAGCAGGAGGTCGTTGTCCTGATATTGGCCGCCGCTGACGGAAAAATTGGCCGAGCCTGAGCGCAGGATACGCGTGTCCACCTGATAGGCTTTGAGGTGCATCAAGTCATTGCCGCCGGTTTTGATGCGCGCTTCGACGCCTTTCTGGCCGACAAGCGACCAGAAGGCCGGATTGGCATCGGGCCGGCGCACGGCGGGCTGGTCGGGATCGAGATAGAGGCGGACTTTGACGCCGCGCCGCGCCGCATCCGACAAAGCTTCGACGATGCTGCGATCGGTCAGCACATAGCCGGTGAAATCGATCGTCTGGCGCGCGCCGCTGATGACGGCGCGGTCGATCTCGCGCAGATTGTCGCGTGGCGCGTAAAAAATGCGCACGCTCGCGGTCATGCGGTCGGCATCGAGGGGCCCGCGCGCGCCGCCTGGCGTCAGGAAGAAGATGGCGACGGCATAAAGAACGGTTTTGATGCCTGAATGCAGCGGGCGCCGCATGTCACGCCTTTCCGTTGTGAACCCGTTGTGCGTCCGGATCGAGAGGCCAGCGCGGCTTTGGCGCGAAATCCATGCCGTCCTGGAAGCCGGCGCGCAGGCGCTCGATGCCGGTCCAGGCGATCATCGCGCCGTTGTCGGTGCACAGATCCGGTGGCGGCATGACGAGTGGCAGGCCGGTTTCGGAACCCAGGCGCGCCAGCGCCCGGCGGATGGCGCCATTGGCGGCAACGCCACCGGCGATGACGAGAGCGGTCGGGTAGCCATGGGTGGCGCGGAAGATGCGCAGGCCAGCGCGTACGCGATCGATTACCATGTCGACGATTGCTGCCTGGAAGCTGGCGCAAATGTCGGCGGCATCATCTTCGGTGATGGCACCGAGGCGATCGGCCTGCAGCCGCACGGCGGTCTTGAGACCCGAGAGCGAGAAGTCGGCTTCGGCGCGGCCGAGCATGGGGCGGGGAAAATCGAAACGGCGCGGGTCGCCGCGATCGGCCATGCGCTCCACCTGCGGTCCGCCGGGATAGGGCAGGCCGAGCATTTTGGCGACCTTGTCGAAGGCTTCGCCGATGGCATCGTCGACGGTGGTGCCGATGCGGCTATAGGTGCCGACTGCGGTAACGGCGATCAATTGCGTGTGGCCGCCGGAGGCGAGCAGCAGCAGATAAGGAAATTCGAGCTTGTCGGTCAGCCGAGCGGTCAGCGCGTGGGCTTCGAGATGATTGACGGCGATGAAGGGCTTGCCGGTGGCGAGCGCCAAGGCCTTGCCGGTGGTCAGGCCGACAATGACGCCGCCAACGAGCCCGGGGCCAGCGGCGGCGGCCACCGCGTCGATATTGTCCATGGTGGTGCCGGCCCGCTCCAGAGCGCGGCGGATGATGCGGTCGATCAGATCGACATGGGCACGCGCGGCGATTTCAGGCACGACACCGCCATAGGCGGCATGTTCGGCAATCTGGCTCATCACCTCGTTGGAGAGGATTTCGCCGCTGCCGTCGGGGCGGGTGGAGACCACCGCCGCCGCCGTTTCATCGCAGGTTGTTTCGATTCCCAGGACACGCATGCGACACTTGTAGACTGTCCGGGAGGCGCGTGAAACCCTATAGTCCGGCCAGTTTCAAGCTCAGTTTAGCGAAGAGAAGAATGAATCGGATCCGAATCGGGACGCGCGGCAGCCAATTGGCGCTGGCTCAGGCCCATGAGACGCGCCGCCGCCTGATGGCGGCCCATGGTCTGGCCGAGGCGGCGATCGAGATCGTGCCGATCCGCACGACGGGTGACATGATCCAGGATCGCGCCTTGGCAGAGGCTGGCGGCAAGGGGCTGTTCACGCGCGAACTCGATGCGGCTTTGGTCGAGAACCGGGTCGATCTGACCGTGCATTCGTCGAAGGATCTGCCGACGATCCTGCCCGATGAGATCGAGGTCTCGGTCTATTTGCCGCGCGAGGACGTACGCGACGTGCTGATTGCCCGCGATGCCAAAAGCATCGCTGATCTGAAGCCTGGCGCGCGTGTCGGCTCGGCCTCGCTGCGCCGCGGCGCTTTGCTGAAGCGTTTGCGGCCGGATGTGCAAATCGGCCTGCTGCGCGGCAATGTGGAGACGCGTTTGCGCCGCATCGCCGATGGCGATTTCGATGCGACCTTGCTGGCGCTCGCCGGCCTCAAACGCCTGGGGCTTGAAGATCGCGCCGCCGCCATTCTCAGCACCGATGAATTTCCGCCGGCCGTGGGGCAGGGGGCGATCGGCATCACCGCGCGCAAGAACGACGCGGCGACCCGCACGCTCTTGCGGCCGATCGGCGATATCCCGACAGGCCAGGCGCTGACGGCGGAACGGGCTTTCCTGCGTGTGCTCGATGGTTCGTGCCGCACGCCGATCGCCGGGCTTGCGGCAGTCAAGGGCGATCGCCTGACTTTCTCCGGCATGATCCTGCGCACCGACGGCAGCGAGTGGTTCGAGATCGCCGATGAAGGACAGGCCAGCGAAGCGCTGGCCATCGGCGAACGGGCCGGGCAGGCGCTGCTGGCGCGTGCGCCCACAGACATTCTGGGGTGAGCCATGCGTGTCCTCGTCACGCGGCCGCAATGGGATGCCGAGGGCACGGCGACGCGACTGGTCCAGGCTGGCCATGATCCTATTATCGCGCCGCTCATGGGCATCGTCGCCACGGGCGCCGATGTGCCGGGCACGGATTATGCAAACACTTATGAAGGCGTGATCGTCACCAGCGTCCATGTTTTCGATGCGATGATTCCGGATGCGCGCTTCGCGGTTTTCTTCGACAAGCCGTTGCATTGCGTCGGTACGCGCAGCCGCGACATGGCGCATCGGGCCAATATTTTCGAGGATGGTTTCAACGGACGCGATGCGGCGGAACTTGCCACGCTGCTTCTGCACGAAATGAAACGGGGCACGCGCCTGCTTTATCTGGCTGGCCGCGATCGCAAGCCCGATCTCGAACTGGCATTGTCGGCGGGCGGCCTGCATGTCGATACGGTGGTTGTCTATGAGGCGCGCGCGGTCGAAACTTTCCCGAAACCGGCCGTGACGGCGCTGCAAGGCGGTATGCTCGACGCGGTCCTGCATTATTCGCGACGCAGCGCCTCGATCTTCGCCGATCTCGTCGTCGATGCCGGCCTCGAAGATCGTGCCGCGCGCCCACGTCACATCTGCATTTCAGCTGATTGCGCTAACGGCCTCGCACGCTTGAATGTTACGGCCGAGATTGCTGACGCCCCGACCGAAGCGGCGATGATCGATCTTCTCTAGCCGGCCGCAAATCCTCCGGCGTCCAAAAGCATTGCCGCCAATCTCATCGGGTTGCCGCTCTTTTCCATGGGCGACGATGATTGTTTGGCCATCTTGCCTCAAATAAACCCTAGACACTTCATGCATGAAGTAATAGCGTGACGTTCATCCTGGTCATGCCGGGCTGAAAACATAAAAATGAACCTCGAACAGGTCGAAGATAGCGATTACGGAGGTTTTATGGGCCTTTCTGGAGGGAGCTAGCAAACTTCTGCTGTCGTGCCTAAGGCGCGGGCTTCCGATATTTCATTGATGTCTAAAATATCTAGTCTCTCTTCGTGAGGGAGTGCGGTTGCTTGTGTTCAAGTGGCTTAACGATGGATCAGAGCGCGCCGCGCCAGCCGCTTTCTCGTCGCCCTGCATTGCGGGGGACGCTGCTTTCTTCCCGTCCAATCTCTGATGTCGCCGCGCGTTTCGCGCGGTGGTCGGCGGATTTTTGCTTGTAACGGTTCATACAAATGGAGAGGTCGTTATGCGCACGCTTATATCGGCAACCATTCTCGCGGGGAGCTTCGTCGTCGCCACAGGGGCGCAGGCGGAGATCAAGGTTGGCTTCGTCACATCGTTGAGTGGCGGCGCGGCGGCGATCGGCATTCCCTACGGCAAGGGGATGAAAGCGGCGCAAGCCTATAAGCCTCAGGTCGGTTCGGAGAACATCAAAGTCATCGAGCTTGACGATGCGTCCGATCCGTCGGCAGCCACGCGCAACGCGCGCAAACTCGTCGAGGAAGAGAATGTCGACATTCTCATCGGCACGGGAACGGTGCCTTCCAGCATTGCGATGACGGCCGTCGCGAAAGAGCTGAAAGTGCCGATGATCGCGATCTCGCCGATCAGCTCGGCCGACGCGGACCAGTGGAGCGTGACGATCCCGCAATCGCCGGCCCTGATGGGGAAGGTGGTCGCGCAGCGCATGAAGCGCGATGGCAAAACCAACATCGGCTATATCGGCTTTTCCGATTCCTGGGGCGATCTCGTCTATGACGGCGCCAAGCGGGCGGAGGCGGACGGGCTCATCAAGGTTCTGACCAACGAACGCTATGCGCGCACCGATACCTCGGTTACCGGCCAGATCCTCAAGATTTTGGCGACGCAGCCCGATGGTGTTTTGATCGGCGGATCTTCAACGCAAGCCGCGCTGCCGCTGATCGAACTGGCGAAACGCAGCTACAAAGGCGGGCTCTACGGCTTGGCGCCGCTCGTCAACGCGGATTTCGTGCGCGTTGGCGGCAAATCCGCCGAGGGGGTCAAGGTGACCATCGGCCCCGTCGTCGTGGCGGAACAATTGCCGGACGGTCATTTCGCCAAAGCGCTCTCCATGTCTTTCCGCGAGGCCTATCAGAAGGCGAATGGCGAAGCGACGACCGATGGCTTCTCCGCCTACAGTTTCGATGCGTGGCTGGTCTTCATCAACGCGGCGGAGCGGGCCTTGCGCAGCGCCAAGCCCGGGACGGCTGAATTCCGCACGCGGCTCAAGGACGAGATTTTGCAAACGAAAGAACTGGCCGGCGTTCATGGCGTTTACAACTTCGCCAAAGGTTCCAGCTACGGCGTCGACGAACGCTCGCTCGTGATCGTGCGGCTCGTCAATGGAGCCTGGAAATACGAGCCGTGACTCCCTCTGGGAGCTGCATGCAATTCATCTGAGGAGGTCATGGAATGCGCATTGCCGTTATCGGTGGAGGGAACGGTTCTCTCGCGGGTGCCGCGGATTTTGCTCTCGCCGGTCATGAAGTCGTCTTGTGGCGGCGCGGGGAAAAGGAGGTCGCGCAACATCGCGCGCTCGGCAACAAGCTCAAGGTGCGCGATTATTCCGGGACGCGCGAGGTCACTCTGAGCGACGTCACCAGCGATATCGCCGCGGCGCTCAAGGGTGCGGACCTGATCTTCTGCCCGGTGCCGGCGACGGCACACGAAGATCTGGCGCAGGTGATCGCGCCGCATCTGCGTGCGGGACAGGTCGTCTTCCTGCCGCCGGGAACCTTGGGCTCTCTTATTTTCGCCAAGGCGGCGAAGGCGGCGGGCACTGCGCGCGGGGTGGCTTTCGCGGAAACCGGCACGTTGCCCTGGCTGGTGCGTAAGCACGGTTTCGCGGAAATCCTCATCACCACACGCGCGACGCGTCTGCCGACCGGCGTCTTTCCGTTGAAGGCGCATGATCACGCGATCGCCGTGATCAGTCAGGCGTTCCCGGGGGCCATCGAAACCTGTGGCGATGTTTTGTCGGCGGCTTTGATGAATGCCGGGCCGGTCATCCATCCGCCGCTGATCATCATGAATGCGGCGCCGCTGGAACATTTTCCGCAATGGGACATTCATAACGAGGGCACGCAGCCGTCGGTACGGCGGGTGACCGATCAGCTCGATGCCGAACGGGTGAAGGTTCGTGAAGCCATGGGATATGGCGCGCCGCATTTTCCGCTGGCCGACCATTATCGCAAGGATGGTGATGAATGGATGTATGGGCGCAATTCGCACAAGCAGCTCACCGACTCGGGCGATTGGCGCGAACACATCGTGCTGACCGAACACCGCTATATGATGGAAGACGTGCGTCTCGGCCTTTCGCTGCTCACATCCGTGGCGCAGTTGGCGGGTGTCGAGGTTCCGGTGGCGCGGGCGATGATGTCCGTCGGCGCGGCGATCTGCGCCGACGACTTCGAGAAGGAAGGAAGGCCGCTGTCCAAGGTCGGTTTTCCCTCGCTCGATCGCGCCGCCATCACCCAGTTCCTGCAAAATGGATATGATGCATGAGCATGCCGGAAAATATTGTCGCCGTCGGTGCCGGGCGCATGGGGCGCGGCATCGCGATCGTCTTTGCTTATGCCGGCCATCCCGTCACGCTGCTGGACTACAAGGAACGTCCTGCAGCAGAATTCGCGGCGTTGGAACGCGATGCGCGGCAGGAAATCGTCGAAACGCTGACCTTGCTTGCGGAAATCGGTTTGTTCGACGGCGGCGCCTCTATCGAACAGATCGCCAATCGCGTTCGCGTGGTGGCCAAGCAGGATGCGGCTGCCCCGCTGGCGGCGGCGGATATCGTCTTTGAAGGTTTCCCTGAGGTTCTCGACCTCAAACGCGAAGCGCTGCGGGAGGTCTCCAAACAATGTGGTCCTTCGACGATCATCGCCTCGACGACGTCGACCATCCTGGTCGAGGATCTGGCACCGGCGGTCGAACATCCCATGCGCTTTCTCAACGCCCATTGGCTGAACCCGGCTTTCATCGTGCCCCTGGTGGAACTTTCGCCGGGCAAGGAGACGAGTGCCGAGACATTGCAGCGTTTGAAGGACGTGCTGGAACGGATCGGCAAGGTGCCCGTGGTCTGCGCCTCGAGCCCTGGTTATATCGTGCCGCGCATTCAGGGCATCGCCATGAACGAAGCGGCTCGCCTGGTGGAACAAGGGGTGGCGAGCGCCGAGGATATCGAGAAGGCGGTGAAATATGGCTTCGGCTTCCGCTTCTCGGTGCTGGGCTTGCTCGAATTCATAGATTGGGGCGGCGGCGATATTCTCTATCACACGAGCAAATATCTTTCGGGTGCCTTGGACGACCGGCGCTATGCCGCGCCGCCGATCATCGAACAGAATATGGCGGCAGGCCGGATCGGCCTGAAAACACAGCAGGGTTTCCTCAATTATGAGGCGATGGATGTGGCCGCCTATCGCAAGGAACGTCTGGCCGCTTTCGTCGATCGTCTGCGCCATCTGGGGCTGACGCGGACGCCCGTCGTTTAGGCTGCTGAACTGCCTTGCTGCCGCCGCCGGCCTGTGATGGATGGCGGGCATGGGCTTGCTCGCGGACGAATCAGAACCGGCTACCGCCGTCAGCCACGTCGTCGACGTGCTGGTGCCGGTCGCGGTCGAGACGGCCTATTCCTATAAGGTGCCGGCGGGGATGGCCCTGCAGCCGGGCGATTTTGTCGAAGTGCCGCTCGGCACCCGCGAGGCGACTGGCATCGTCTGGAACGTGCGGGCAGCGCCGGGCGGCAATCTCAAGGCGGTGATCGCCAAGCGCGATCTGCCTTCCGTCCGCGAACCCTTGCGCGCGCTGATCGACTGGATCGCCAAATGGACCCTGGCGCCGCGCGGCATGGTGCTGCGCATGGGCGTGCGGGCGCCCGATCATGCGGGGCCGGAGCCGGTGCGTGTCGGCGTGCGGCTGGCTGGCGATCCGGCGGCGCCGCAATTGCCGCGCCGCATGACGCCGGCGCGCGCGCGGGTGATCAAGGCGGCGGAAGGCGGTCTTTTGATCGGTAAGTCGGCGCTGGCGGAAGCGGCTGCCTGTTCGGCCGGTGTCGTCGACACCTTGATCGACGAGGGCACGCTGGAAACCGTGGCGCTGCCGCCGGAACCCGTGGCCTTGCCGCCCGATCTTAATTTCGCGGTGCCGAGCTTCGAGCCGGGGCAGCAGGTGGCGGCACAGGCTTTGGCCGAAGCGGTGGCGGCGAAGACATTTTCGACCACTTTGCTCGAAGGCGTCACCGGCTCGGGCAAGACGGAGGTCTATTTCGAGGCGGTGGCGGCGGCGGTGCGCGCCGGGCGCCAGGCCTTGATCATGATGCCGGAAATCGCGCTGACAGGGCAGTTTCTCGACCGTTTCGCCAAGCGCTTCGGGGTGCGGCCGGCGGAATGGCATTCGGGCGTTTCGGCACGCAAGCGGGCGCGTATCTGGGCCGGAGTGGCCTCGGGCGAGGTGCAGGTGGTGGCGGGTGCCCGCTCGGCGCTGTTCCTGCCCTATGCCGACCTCGGCGCCGTCATCGTCGATGAGGAGCATGAACAGGCTTATAAACAAGAGGATGGTGTCGCCTATCACGCCCGCGACATGGCGGTGGTGCGGGCGCGGCTGGAAAATGCCGCCGCGGTTCTGGCGTCGGCGACACCGGCGCTCGAAACCAGGGTCAATGCCGAGCAGGGGCGTTATCGCTACCTGAAGCTGGAAGCGCGGTTTGGCGGCCGCAGCCTGCCGCAGCTCCAGGCCATCGACATGAAATCGGGCGGGCCGCCGCGTGGCAAATGGATTTCGCCCCGTCTCGCCGCCACGATGGATCAAGTGCTGGAGCGCGGCGAACAGGTGCTGCTGTTCCTCAACCGGCGCGGCTATGCGCCATTGACTCTGTGCAATGCCTGCGGCCACCGCTTCCAATGTCCGCATTGCACCGCCTGGCTGGTGGAACATCGTTTTAGGCGGGCGCTGGTGTGCCATCACTGCGGCCATATCGAGCGCCGGCCGGACGAATGTCCGGAATGCCACACCACCGACAGCCTGATGGCCTGCGGTCCCGGCGTCGAGCGGCTTGCCGACGAGGTGGCCGAACGCTTTCCGGGCAAGCGCGTCCTGGTTCTGTCCTCTGACTTTCCCGGCGGCACGGAGCGGCTGCGGCGCGAGATCGAAGAGATCGCCAATGGCGCTTTCGACATCGTCATCGGCACCCAGCTCGTCGCCAAAGGACACAATTTTCCAGGGCTCACCCTGGTCGGGGTGATCGACGCGGACGTCGGTCTCTCCAGCGGCGATCCGAGAGCGGCCGAGCGCACCTTCCAGATGCTGCAGCAGGTGACGGGCCGCGCCGGCCGTGGCGAAAAGCCCGGCATGGGCCTGGTGCAAACCTGGCAGCCGGACCATCCGGTGATCAAAGCCATTCTGTCGGGAGATGCGGAACGGTTTTACGCCGAGGAGATCGAGCAGCGCCGCCGTGCCGGTCTGCCGCCGTTCGGGCGGCTGGCCGCCCTCATCGTTTCTGGCAACGACCGGGCTTCGGCGGAGGGCCATGCCCGCGCCCTGGTGCGCGCCGCCCATGCGGTGCCCGACACGGAGCGCTGGCGGTTCGCCCGCCATGGGGCCTTGCCGGAAGAAGATGACATGGTGCTGCTAGGGCCAGCCGAGGCGCCGATCGCCGTTGTGCGCGGGCGCCATCGTTTCCGGCTGCTGCTCAAGGCGCCCCGGTCGGCGGATCTGCAAGGATTTCTGCGCGCCATGCTGGCGGCGGCGCCGCCCGAGCGGGGCGGCGTGCGCGTTCAGATCGACGTCGATCCGATGAATTTTATGTAGGCGCCGTCCGTCAGCGAACCGCTTATGGCGCCCGTGTCAGGGTCAGGCCCGGCTTCGGCGGCCCCAATTGCTCGATTACCGATTTTTCCTCGGTCGGATCGGTCTTGGCCTGGAATTCCGCTGACCGGTTGCCGCGCGAATGGATGACCAACGGCGACATCGGTTCGCCGGTGGCGATAATGGTGTCGAGGCGGCGCAGCGCAAAGGCGCGCTGCAATTGGGCGAGATCGGAGCGGTTGCGCAGCTTTGACTCGGCGAGCGGACGGAACGGATTGGCTTTGCGCAAGCCGGCCTCATAAACCGTCAGGCCAGAGGCAGTGACGACGATGTCGCCTGAGCGCAGGGTCGGATCTTGCAGCAGCGCGGCCGCGATGCCTTGGGTCTGCGCCACTTCGGCGAGATGGCGAACGGTTTTCAGATCGCGCGCGACCGTCGGGTTCGGCCCGTCGGCCGTCGCCGACATGGCCTTGCCGCGCTTGGCTTCTTTCTTGTTCTTGGTGCGGGTGCGGTCCTGGGCGCGCGGCTGAGCGCTGGGCTGCGGTGCGTAAACCGGCCGCTGTTGCTGGGAATTGCCAAACAGGAAATCGAAAAGTCCGGCCTGGGCCGGAACGGTGGTGGTGAACTGGAGCATACCCGCAAGGAGTACGCAGGCAGGCCAGGAACGTTTCACCGAACGCACGAACATTGTCGGTTTCATCGTCGCTTCCCCAAAAGCGGGCCACCAACCCGGTAATACATATAGGAATGTATACACATAGACCAGCCACTCTAACCTCAACAGCCATGCTTTTGTCTATGGCCGAATGTCGTCAGAGGGCACCAATCACTGTCTTCGGCCTAAGATGGTTACCGCAGGCGGTCCCATCCAGGGCTCAATTCCAGGCGAATATAAAAAGTTTCCCCGCCATGCAGTTGCTTGCGCACATCCATGGGTCAGGCGAATGAAGATTTCATAACAGACAGAGGTTGCCTGTGCGATTGCGCACACTGAAATGTGAGCAAGGTTCACAAATTCAGAACGAACGCTTCGCGTCCGTTGTCATACCAGATGCAAGCCGGTGCGGGAAGCGTGATCCCCCGCACCAGTCTCTAGTGCTGTGATTCTACGATATTAACCCTTACGCCTGCGGGACGTTGATGATCTGCGGCTCCATATAGGACTGCACCCCCATCACGCCGTGCTCGCGACCCATGCCCGATTCCTTGAAACCGCCAAAGGGAATGTCGGCTTCGGAGCCGACATGGTGGTTGATCCACACCGTGCCGGCCTCGATCCGCGCCGCCACTTCGGCACCCTTCTTCATGTCCTTGGTCCAGACCGAAGCGCCGAGACCCATGCGGGTGTCGTTGGCGCGGGCGATGGCGTCATCGAGATTGGAATATTTCAGCACCGGCAAAACCGGGCCGAACTGTTCCTCGGTGACCAGACGCGTATCGTCCTTCAGGCCGGCGATAATCGTCGGTTCGAGGAAGTAGCCGGGGCGGTTGAGCTTATGGCCGCCGGCGACGACGCGCACGCCGGGCTGGCGCTTGGCGTCTTCCAGCACGTCGACGACTTTGTCGAACTGCATCTTGTTTTGCAGGGGCCCCATCTGCACGTCCGGCTCGAAGCCTTCGCCGACGCGATGGTTCTTCGCCAAAGTGGCGAAAGCTTCCAGCACCGGCTCATACATCTGCTCGGGCACATAGACGCGCTTCACCGCCATGCAAATCTGGCCGCAATTGCCGAAAGCACCGTTGAAGATTTTCTGTGTCGTGGTGGCGATGTCGGCATCGTCGAGAATGATCGCGGGATCGTTGCCGCCGAGTTCGAGGGTGACGCGCTTGAGCGTGCTGGACGAACTGTTCATGACGTGCTTGCCGGTGGCGACCGATCCGGTGAAGGAGATGCGGTCGATGCCCGGATGTTCGGTCATCCACTTGCCGAGGTCATTGCCGCCGGCCACGACATTGAAGACGCCGGGCGGAAGAATGTCGCGCGACAGTTCACCGATCAGCAGGGTCGAGAGCGGCGTATAAGGCGACGGCTTCAGCACCATCGTATTGCCGGCGATAAGGGCCTGGGCGATCTTGTGCGAGGCAAGGCCGACCGGCACGTTCCACGGCGTGATGGCGCCGACGACGCCCATCGGGCGGAAGTGCAGGCTGATCTTGTTCTTGCCGTCGTCGCGCAGCACCTCGTCCTTGACCTCGATGTTCGACATCGCTTCGAGCGAATGGGCGGTGCCGGCCATTTCGCGCAGCGCGTTCGACAGCGGCTTGCCCTGTTCGCGGGTGATGAGGGCGGCGATCGTCTCGGCGTTGTCGCGCACCGCTTTGGCGAGCTTGTGCAGGTAGGCGCGGCGCTCGCCGAAGGAGAGGCGGCTCCAGGCCGGGAAAGCTTTGCGGGCGGCGGTGACGGCCTGTTCGAATTGCTCGCGGGAAGCGTCCGGGCACTGGGCGAAGGTCTGTTCGGTGGCGGGGTTGATGACGCCGAACGTGGCAGTGGCTGGGACGGCCTTGCCGTCAATCGTGTGGGTGAAGGCGTATTTTACTTCACCTTGGCTATTTGGCTGGGTCTGAGAGGCCATATCTTGAGCCATCTGTTCCTCCTCGGGGGTGTTATTCGCTATATTCAAATGGATATTACGGTGCAAGGAGCCGGGTGTGCGTTCCTGGCCAGGGTTCGGACTAAGTTCAGGACAGCGCCTTGGCGGGTCCATCAAGACCAGCGCCGGCTGATAAAAGCAACGCGGCGACGTTGCCGAATTGCGAAATCTCCGGCTCAAGTTTCTTCGGTCGGTCTGCGATAAAACCCTAGCGCGGCGTCTCCGTAGATTCACGGGGGCATCTATAAATGTGTCAGGGAGACTGCGGCGTCTCGCCTCACTCTCGACAAACTCTTCCACAACGGCCGGTGTTGCGCGGCCAAACCCCATATGTTACCCCCTGCGCGCCTTGTGGCGGGGTCGCGCGGGCTGCGCGATCCGGCCCATTTCCAGCCAGCATGCAACCGGGTTTTTCCAGCGCCGATCACGCCGGGAAATGCTCGGGGAATGTGTGCAGGCACATCAGCAGAGGCCAGATTTCACGTGGCGCAAGAGGTTTCCATCGTTTCCGGCATGGCAGGGCGATATGCTCTTGCTCTGTTCGAACTCGCCAAGGAACAGAAATCGCTCGATAAGGTCGCCGGCGACCTCAAATCCTTCGCCGATCTTATTGCGGCCAGTCCTGATCTTGAGCGGCTGGTGCGCAGCCCGGTCTTCTCGGCCGAAGAGCAGGTCAAGGCGCTCGGCGCCGTTCTCGCCAAGGTCGGCGTTTCCGGCATTGCCGGCAACTTCCTGAAACTCGTGGCGTCCAAGCGCCGCCTATTCGCGGTGGGCGACATGATCCGCGACTTCGGCAAGCTGGTCGACCGCGAACGCGGTGTGACGCGCGCCCAGGTCACCGTCGCCGAACCGCTGAGCGACAGTCAGCTGAGCGCCCTCAAGGATGCGCTCGTTGGCGTTTCCGGCGGCAAGACGGTCAATGTGGATGTGAAGATTGATCCGGCGATCATCGGCGGGCTTGTCGTCAAGCTCGGCTCGCGCATGGTCGACGGTTCGCTCAAGACAAAACTCAACTCAATTCGCACTCGTATGAAAGAGGTCGGCTGATGGATATCCGCGCCGCTGAGATTTCGGCGATTCTCAAGAATGAGATCGCCAATTTCGGTAACGAAGCTGAAGTTACTGAAGTCGGTCAGGTGTTGTCGGTCGGCGACGGTATCGCACGCGTCTACGGCCTCGACAATGTTCAGGCCGGTGAGATGGTCGAATTCGAGAACGGCATCCGCGGGATGGCGCTGAACCTCGAAAGCGACAACGTCGGTATCGTTATTTTCGGTTCCGACCGCGACATTAAGGAAGGCCAGACCGTCAAGCGGACCGGCGCCATCGTCGACGTGCCGGTTGGCAAGGAGCTGCTCGGCCGCGTCGTCGACGCGCTCGGCAATCCGATCGACGGCAAGGGCCCGATCAAGGCCGCCAAGCGCGCCCGCGTCGACGTCAAGGCGCCCGGCATCATTCCCCGCAAGTCGGTGCACGAGCCGATGGCCACCGGCCTCAAGGCCATCGACGCGCTGATCCCGATCGGCCGTGGCCAGCGCGAGCTGATCATCGGCGACCGCCAGACCGGCAAGACCGCCGTGGCGCTCGACGCCATCCTCAACCAGAAGCCGCTGAACCAGTCGACCGACGAGCACGTCAAGCTCTACTGCGTCTACGTTGCCATCGGCCAGAAGCGCTCCACCGTCGCGCAGTTCGTGAAGGTGCTCGAAGAACAGGGCGCGCTGGAATATTCGATCGTCGTCGCGGCTACCGCGTCCGATCCGGCGCCGATGCAGTTCCTGGCGCCGTTCGCCGGCTGCGCTATGGGCGAATATTTCCGCGACAACGGCATGCACGGCCTGATCATCTATGACGATCTGTCGAAGCAGGCCGTCGCCTACCGCCAGATGTCGCTTTTGCTGCGCCGTCCGCCGGGCCGCGAAGCTTATCCGGGCGACGTGTTCTATCTGCACTCCCGCCTGCTCGAGCGCGCCGCCAAGCTCAACGACGAGAATGGAAAGGGTTCGCTCACCGCTCTGCCGGTCATCGAAACCCAGGCGAACGACGTGTCGGCCTACATTCCGACGAACGTCATTTCGATCACCGACGGTCAGATCTTCCTTGAAACCGACCTGTTCTATCAGGGCATTCGTCCGGCCGTGAACGTCGGTCTGTCGGTGTCGCGCGTCGGCTCCTCGGCGCAGACCAAGGCGACCAAGAAGGTCGCCGGCAAGATCAAGGGCGAGCTGGCGCAGTACCGTGAAATGGCGGCCTTCGCGCAGTTCGGTTCCGATCTCGATGCGGTGACGCAGCGTCTGCTCAACCGCGGTGCGCGCCTCACCGAACTCCTGAAGCAGCCGCAGTTCTCGCCGCTGAAGATGGAAGAGCAGGTCTGCGTGATCTACGCCGGCGTCAACGGCTATCTCGACAACCTGCCGGTCAACCGCGTGCGGGCGTTCGAAGACAATCTGCTGACCTTGCTGCGTTCGAGCCACGGCGCGCTGCTCAACAGCATCCGCGACTCGCGCGATCTGTCGTCGGCCGACGAGGCGACGCTGAAGGGCGTCGTCGAGACGTTCGCGAAGAATTTCGCCTGATTACTCGCGGCGGCGGCTTCGGTCGCCGCTCCGTCTGTCCAACCGGACCTTCCACGCGGAAGGGGATGAGAGACACAAATGCCTTCGTTGAAGGACCTGCGAACCCGGATTTCGAGCGTCAAGGCGACGCAGAAAATCACCAAGGCGATGCAGATGGTCGCCGCTGCGAAACTGCGCCGCGCGCAGAGCGCGGCGGAAGCGGCGCGGCCCTATGCGGAACGCATGGAAGCCGTGCTCGCCAATGTCGCCGCCGGCCAGACCGGCAACGGTCCGGCGTTGCTTGCCGGCACCGGTAAGGACAATGTGCACCTGCTCGTCGTCTGCACGGCCGAGCGTGGCCTGTGCGGCGCGTTCAACTCGTCGATCGCGCGTCTGGCACGTGAGCGCGCCAATTCGCTCATCGCCCAGGGCAAGACCGTCAAGATCATCTGCGTCGGCAAGAAGGGCTACGACCAGCTTCGCCGCCAGTTCGACAAGAACATCATCGAACTGATCGAACTGCGTTCGGTGCGCCAGATCGGCTTCACCAATGCCGACGACATCGCCCGCAACGTGCTCGCCCGCTACGAAGCCGGTGAGTTCGACGTCGCGACGCTGTTCTTCTCGCGCTTCCGTTCGGTGATCGCGCAGATCCCGACGGCGCAGCAGATCATTCCGGCGCAGATTACCGCGACCGAGGGCGCCAAACCCGCGGCCGGCAAGGAACAGCCGGTCTACGAATACGAGCCCGAGGAAGACGAGATTCTGGCGACCTTGCTGCCGCGCAACATCGCCGTCCAGATCTTCCGTGCGCTGCTCGAAAACGCCGCTTCCGAACAGGGTGCGCGCATGAGCTCCATGGACAACGCCACGCGCAATGCAGGTGAGATGATCAAGAAACAGACGATCATCTACAACCGCTCGCGTCAGGCGATGATCACCAAGGAACTGATTGAAATCATCTCGGGCGCCGAAGCGCTCTGACCGGAATAGAAGCGAGGATTTATCATGGCATCCGATAACAAGGCCACCGGCCGCATCACGCAGGTCATCGGCGCGGTCGTCGACGTGAAGTTCGACGGGCACCTGCCGGAAATTCTCAACGCGCTCGAAACGCAGAACCAGGGCAACCGTCTGGTGCTCGAAGTGGCGCAGCATCTGGGCGAAAATTCCGTCCGCTGCATTTCCATGGACACGTCCGAAGGTCTGGTGCGTGGCCAGGAAGTCGTCGACACGGGCGCGCCGATCATGGTGCCGGTGGGCGATGGCACTCTGGGCCGCATCATCAACGTCATCGGCGAGCCGGTCGACCAGGCCGGTCCGGTGAAGTCTTCCGGTTTGCGCGCCATCCATCAGCCGGCCCCGAGCTATGCCGAGCAGGCGACGGACGCGCAGATTCTCGAAACCGGCATCAAGGTCGTGGACCTGCTGGCGCCTTACGCCAAGGGCGGTAAGATCGGCCTGTTCGGCGGCGCCGGCGTCGGCAAGACCGTGTTGATCATGGAACTGATCAACAACGTCGCCAAGGCGCACGGTGGTTACTCGGTGTTCGCCGGCGTCGGCGAGCGCACCCGCGAAGGCAACGACCTCTATCACGAAATGATCGAAGGCGGCGTCAACAAGGCGGGCGGCGGCGAAGGTTCGAAGTGCGCCCTCGTGTATGGCCAGATGAACGAGCCGCCGGGCGCCCGCGCCCGCGTCGCGCTGACGGGCCTCACGGTCGCCGAAGACTTCCGCGACAAGGGCCAGGACGTGCTGTTCTTCGTCGACAACATCTTCCGCTTCACCCAGGCGGGTTCGGAAGTGTCGGCGCTTCTCGGCCGTATTCCTTCGGCGGTGGGTTATCAGCCGACGCTCGCCACCGACATGGGTGCGCTGCAGGAACGCATCACCACCACCAACAAGGGCTCGATCACTTCGGTGCAGGCGATTTACGTCCCGGCCGACGACTTGACCGACCCGGCGCCTGCCACCTCCTTCGCGCATCTTGACGCGACGACCGTGTTGTCGCGCTCGATCGCCGAAAAAGGCATCTATCCGGCGGTCGATCCGCTCGACTCGACCTCGCGCATGCTGTCGCCGCTGGTTGTCGGCGAAGAGCATTACGACGTCGCCCGTCGCGTGCAGTCGACCCTGCAGCGCTACAAGTCGCTGCAGGACATCATCGCCATTCTCGGCATGGACGAACTGTCGGAAGAGGACAAGCTGACCGTCGGTCGCGCCCGTAAGATCGAGCGCTTCCTGTCGCAGCCGTTCCACGTCGCCGAAGTGTTCACCGGCGCGCCGGGCAAGCTCGTCGCGCTCGCCGACACGATCAAGGGCTTCAAGGGCCTGGTCGAAGGCAAGTACGATCATCTGCCGGAAGCCGCTTTCTACATGGTCGGCACCATCGAGGAAGCCGTCGAGAAGGCGCAGCGTCTGGCGGCGGAAGCGGCTTGATCGTTTTCGCGTAACGACCAGGATAGCGAGCAGAATGCGTTTCTTTGGAAACGCATTCTGATCTGAAACAAGGTAGGGCTATGGCCAATTTCCACTTCGAACTCGTCTCGCCGGAGCGCCTCGTGTATTCGGGCGAGGTCGAGTCTGTCCTCGTGCCGAGCGTCGAAGGCGAGATGGTCGTGTTGCGCGACCATGCGCCGGTGATGGCGATGCTGAAGCCGGGTGTCGTCAGCTACAAGGACGGCACCGGCGGCAAGCACGATCTGTTCGTGCGCGGCGGTTTCGCCGACATGGCCAACAATACGCTGACGATCCTGGCCGAACAGGCCGTCGCTCTGGCCGACGTCGATGCCAAGCTGCTCGATGCCGAGATCAAGGATGCCGAGGAAGACCTCGCCGACGCCAAGGTCGAGCACACGCGCCAGCGTGCCGCCGAGCGGCTGGAGCAGATGCGCGAATTGAAAGCGTCGCTGAGCCTTTGAAAACGATAAACCCGCCGGTGACGGCGGGTTTTTTGATTCTCTTTTTCAATTCTACCGGTCGGCGTTGCCGATGATGCGGCAGACGTCGCCGCGAAAATTGCCGGCCGGCAACTGGCCTGGCTGGAACGCATAGGAAATGTCGATCCGTGCTCCCTTGCCTTGCTTGCGCACGGCAATCTTGACCTCTTGAGTGCGGCCGCTGCGCGCGCCATCGTTTTGAGCGGTGATCAGGCCAAGCCGCCGATCCACACGGATGTTGAGCCAGCCTTCCTGCACCTGCGCGGCACGGGCTAAATTGTCGATGGCCTTGGCGGTGCTGACGCCGGGAAAGACATCATAGGTCGTGATGAAGGGGGCAGGGCCGCCGGAATTGGTGAAATTTTCAACGCAGTTCTGAGCCTGAGCCACGGAGGCGCCAAGCGCGGCAAACGCTATACCGGCAATGACTGATTTCATGGGAATAGTCTCTGGTGGGAAAGGCACACCGGTTTGTAGCTCAGCGCCAAGGACGAGCCAACACGGCCTGCGACTTCCTGCACCTTTACTCCGCTGTCTTGTTCCTGTAATGCATGACCGCAATGAGCCCCGGAGCAGCCATTGCGGCAGTTCCGGGGTTTTTTGCTTGTCGAGGTCTACGCGGCGGGTCGCCATGACTTGGCCGCGCGAATGAGGCTTATGCGATATGGCGAATGTGGTCGTCGTCGGCGCTCAATGGGGCGATGAAGGCAAAGGCAAGATTGTCGATTGGTTGTCGCTCGAGGCCGATGTGGTCGTGCGCTTCCAAGGCGGACACAATGCCGGCCATACGCTCGTCATCGACGGCGTCACCTACAAGCTGTCGCTGTTGCCGTCGGGCATCGTGCGCCCGGGCAAATTGTCGGTCATCGGCAATGGCGTCGTCATCGACCCGACGCATCTGATCAAGGAAATCGCCGCTCTGCGCGCGCAAGGTGTCGTCATCTCGCGGGACAATCTGCGCATTGCCGAGAACGCGCCGCTGATCTTGTCGCTGCATCGCGAACTTGATGCGCTGCGCGAGAACAATGCGACCGCCGGCACCAAGATCGGAACGACCATGCGCGGTATCGGTCCGTCCTATGAAGACAAGGTGGGTCGCCGCGCCATCCGCGTGATGGATCTGGCCGACTTCTCGACGATCGACATGAAGATCGCGCGCCTGCTCACCCATCACAACGCGATCCGTCGTGGCCTCGGCATTGCCGAGATCAGCGCGGCCGCGATTCGTGACGAATTGGCCGCGGTGAAAGACGACGTGCTGGCCTATATGGATCGCACGTGGATGCTGCTTGAAGAGCTGCGTCGCGACGGCAAGCGCATTCTGTTCGAAGGCGCGCAAGGCGCGCTGCTCGATATCGATCACGGCACCTATCCCTACGTTACTTCGTCGAACACGGTGGCGGCCAATGCAGCCACTGGCACGGGTCTGGGTCCGAAGGCCGTGCAATATGTGCTCGGTATCGCCAAGGCCTATACGACGCGTGTCGGCGAAGGGCCGTTCCCGTCTGAGTTGAAGGACGCGACCGGCCAGTTGATCGGCGAACGCGGCCGCGAGTTCGGCACGGTGACCGGCCGCCCGCGGCGCTGCGGCTGGTTCGACGCGGTGCTGGTGCGCCAGACGGTGTGCACGTCGGGGATCGATGGCATCGCGCTGACCAAGCTCGACATCCTCGACGGCTTCAAGGAAATCAAAGTGTGCACCGCCTATCGTCTGGACGGTGAGACCATCGATTATCTGCCGGCGAGCCAGGCGGCGCAGGCGCGGGTCGAACCGATTTACGAGACGATTGAGGGCTGGGAAGGCACCACTCAGGGCGCCCGCAGCTGGGCCGATCTGCCGGCGGCGGCGATCAAATATGTCCGCCGCGTGGAGGAGCTGATCGGCGCGCCGGTGGCTTTGTTGTCGACGAGCCCCGAGCGAGCGGATACGATTCTTGTCCATAACCCGTATCGGGACTAGGCAAAGGGGTTCCCGACGGTGCCTGAAAGCGCCATCTTGACAGTATGATGGCTCTAGCTTTTAGGATTGACGCATAAGCGCAAGGGTGGTCTGAACGCGTTATGGCCGATTATTATCCGCTACTTGCGCGAGCCGTCTCGGGGCTCAGCCCAGAGGCGAAAGAACAGCGCCGGGGGATTTATGAGCGCGCTCGCAAGGCGCTGCTCGGACAGCTGCGTGGTATCACGCCACCGGTGCCGGATGAGGATATCGAGCGCGAGAGCCAGGCGCTCGACGCTGCCATCGCCCGTCTCGAATCTGAGATCGACGCCAAAGGCGGTGCGCCGGCGGAGGCGAAGCCTGCCGCGCCGCCGCCACCTCCTCCGATCCCGCCCGCTGTGCCGCCGAAGCCGCCGGCCAGTGCGCCCTCGATCGGCATTCCCCGCGACAAGCCGTTGGGCGAGGGGGCGTCAGCCGCGCCCTCCATCAATATCAAGCCGGAAGCGAATTTAGGCCCGGCGCCGTCGATCGAACCCGAGATCGGCGATGCGCCGCGGGTGCCGATCAAGGTGCGTGCGCCCGATGCCGCTGGGCGGGCCGAGGCACGCGAAGCCGGCAATGGCGACGGCATGGGCCGGTCGGAGGCCGTGCGCCCGGCGGCGCCGCGTCCGCAAGAGACGTCGCGCGGCTTTGGCCGCGTCGCTCTGATCATCGGCGCCATTGCGGTGGTGTTCGGCGGCGTCGGTTTCGCCGCCTGGAAACTACGCGATCGGCCGGAAGATATTTCGCGTTCGCGCTCGCCCATCGTCGAGCCACAGGCGCCGCAAGCTTCCTCTGGCCCCAAGGTCAACGAGCGGATCGGTTCGGGTGCCGCGCCGACGCGGGCACCGGAGCTGCAGCCGGAACCGCAGAACCGGACGCAGGCGCCGCAGAATAACGCTCAGGCGCCGGCCACGGCGCCGAGCACCGCGCAACCGCCGGCTGCGGGTGTGGCTGTGGCGCAGCGCGTCGGCCTGCTGCTGCAATCGGATGCGCCGCAGGGCTTCGATACCCAGGTCGGCACGGTGGTGTGGCGGACGGATTCGATCAATCGCGGCAGTGCCCTGTCGCAGGCGATCCGCGCCGATTTCGACGTGCCTGACGCCAAGCTCAAGGGCTTTGTCACCATCGAGAAGAACAACGATCCGACCCTGCGGGCCTCGCACACGCTCACCGTGCGCTTCCTGCCGTCGGAGGACAGCCCGCTCGCCAAGATCACCGAGATCGGTCTGCCGGTGATGCGCAATGAATCGGCTGCCAATGTCGATGCCTTGGCTGGCGTGCAGGCGAAGATCACCGACAATATTTTCATCGTCGCTTTGACCAGCGATCCGCAATTCGCCGTGCGCAATATCGAAACGCTCAAGACGCGCGGCTGGCTGGATATTCCGATGAAACTGGCCGATGGCCGCGCCGCGAAGATCACCTTGGAGAAGGGCAATCCGGGCGAGCGCGTCGTCAACGAAGTCTTCGACTCCTGGACGCGTTAAGACAGCGCCGAATCCTTCAACGATGCGCATAAAAAGAAGCCGCCGAATTTCTCCGGCGGCTTCCTACGCAACGCGTAACTCTGTTTGACGACGCCCTGTACGCTTTACGCGACGCCTTGCCGCGAGGTGTGTCCCTCGTCGGCAAACCTTTTAGCGATGCGCTGCCAGGGCCGGCTTGCTGGCCGCTGCCGGGACGGCCTCGATCTTGGCGAGACCGTCACGAACCGCAGCCTGGACCTTCTCAAACGCGCGCACCTCGATCTGGCGGACACGTTCACGCGAGACGCCGAACTCTTCCGACAATTCCTCGAGGGTCGCCGGATCGTCCTGCAGACGGCGCGCCTCGAAGATGCGCCGCTCGCGGTCGTTCAAAACGGCCAGCGCGCCACGCAGCGCGGTCAGCCGGTTGTCCTTCTCTTCGCTGTCGGCGAGCACCGTCTCCTGACTGGCGCTATCGTCGACGAGCCAATCCTGCCATTCGCCGCCTTCGCTGTCCTGGCGCATCGGCGCATTGAGCGAAGTGTCGCCGCCGAGGCGGCGGTTCATGTCGACGACGTCCTGTTCGGTGACGCCGAGACGGGTGGCGATGGTCTTCACCTGTTCCGGATTCATGTCGCCGCTTTCCAGCGCCTGAATCTGGCTCTTGGCCTTACGCAGATTGAAGAACAGTTTCTTCTGATTTGCAGTCGTGCCCATCTTAACGAGCGACCATGACCGCAAGATGTACTCTTGAATGGACGCGCGGATCCACCACATAGCGTAGGTCGCTAGGCGGAAACCCTTCTCCGGTTCGAAGCGCTTGACGGCCTGCATCAGGCCGATATTGCCCTCCGACACGACTTCGCCGATCGGCAGGCCGTAGCCGCGATAGCCCATGGCGATCTTGGCGACGAGGCGCAGATGCGAAGTGATGAGCTGTTGTGCCGCGTCGCGGTCACCATGCTCGCGCCAACGCTTGGCGAGCATATATTCCTGCTCCGGCTCCAGCATCGGGAACCGGCGGATTTCTGCGAGGTAACGGCTCAGTCCCGTATCAGCGGACAGCACCGGAAGCGCAGTAGTAGCCATGTTCATACCTCCTGGGACCCCCCTCGGGCATCCCTTCGCGGCCGCAAACGCCGGCCGCTCACGTGAGGATATAGGGATGGCGGACCGTGGCTTAAAGAGGGCGGGAACACGGCGCCAGCGCGCTTGCAGCATTAAGGTTTGGCAAGTTTTATCGCCCGACTATATTCTAATTATCTGAAAAGACTAGGGTTATTTTTTGCTCGTTCACCGATCTTCACGACCCCGTGTGCAGCGCCCCTAAATCAAGGGCTATCGTCGGAGGCAATCGCCGCCATCGTCCAGACCGATGCTAGGTCGGTGGGAATTGTTTTTTGCCCCGTCTGGCGCCGGGGGCACTTTACTCCTACATTGCGACAGCGGGGCTGCGGAGTACGTGCGGATATGTATTCCCGGGGCCTTATCGATCTCTAAGGGAGCTGTTCCTGGCCTCGTCCGTGGACTTGGTCACACGGCGCCCACCTACGTTGTAGGTTCCCGGGATCGATGATCCCACGGCTCAGGCGGCTCCGCGCTTCTCCTTCCGCCCCTCTCTCCCGGAAATTCGCTCGCGAATTCCCTTGCGGCTGATCTGATTGGGCCTTCGGCCCATCTCTTGATCGGGCTTTCCGGTCCTTTCCTGTTGTCAGGGGCGGCTGGGCGGCCTAGGGATTCGTGATCCCGCAGGCGCAGAAGAATGTCTGGACTCGAAACCACCCCCCTCAGCAAAGCCGAATTGCGGCGCGAAGCGCTGGCCCGCCGCGCGGCCATCCCGGCGGATGTCCGTCAGGCCTTCGCCGAGCGGCTGGCGATCGAGGGGGTGGCCATCGCCCGGCGCGCCATGGCGCGGAGCGTCTCCCTGTTCTGGCCGATCGGCGACGAGGCCGATCCGCGCCTGCTGCTGCAGGCGCTGAGCTATCATGAATTCGTCACCGCCCTGCCGGTGACGGTGGGGCGCGGGCATCCGCTTCTCTTCCGCCGCTGGGCCTGGGGCCAGCCGATGGTCGAAGGCCAGATGCGCATCCCTGAGCCCTCGCCGCGGCTGCCTGACGTGCAGCCGGATCTGTTATTCGTGCCGCTCGCGGTGTTCGACCGGCGCGGTTTCCGCATCGGCTATGGCGCCGGCCACTATGATCTGACGCTGGAGCGCTTGCGCGCCAGCCGGTCGGTGCCGGCCATCGGCATTGCTTATGACTGCCAGGAGGTCGCGCGCGTTCCGGAGGAGGCGCACGACCAACCGCTCGATCTGATCATCACCGAGCGGGACGTGATCGATTGTTCATTGGCTTGGATTTAAAGGAACCGGCATGCGTCTGCTTTTCATCGGTGACATTGTGGGACGCACGGGGCGCTCGGCGCTCGTAAACACTTTGCCGGATCTGAGAAGGCGCTGGAATCTCGATTTCGTCGTGGTGAATGGCGAGAATGCCGCTGGCGGTTTCGGCATCACCGAATCGATCTGTGACGAATTTCTGGCCGCTGGCGCCGATTGCGTGACGCTGGGCAATCATGCCTGGGATCAGCGCGAAGCCTTGGTTTTCATCGAACGGCAGCCGCGCATGATCCGCCCGGCCAATTATCCCGCCGGCACGCCGGGGCGCGGCGCCAATCTGTTCGAAGCCAAGAATGGCGCGCGCGTGCTGGTGATGAATGTCATGGGCCGCATTTTCATGGATCCGCTCGACGATCCTTTCGCTGCCGTCGAACGGGAACTCGAAGCCTGTCCTATGGGGCAGATGTGCGATGCGGTGATCGTCGACGTGCATGCGGAGACGACCAGCGAGAAATACGCGATGGGCCATTTCTGCGATGGCCGCGCCACTTTGGTGATCGGCACGCACACCCATGCGCCGACCGCCGATGCGCAAATCCTGCCGGGCGGCACCGCCTATCAGAGCGATGCCGGCATGACCGGCGATTACGACAGCGTCATCGGCATGAACAAGACCGAGCCATTGCAGCGCTTCACCCGGCGCATCTCGTCGGGCCGGTTCGAGCCAGCCGAGGGCGCGGCGACCCTGTGCGGCATCGCGGTCGAAGCCGATGCGACGGGTCGCGCCACCAAAGTGGCGCCGGTGCGGCTGGGTGGGCGGCTGGCCGAAGCCGTGCCGTCGTTCTGGTAGGGTGGGTAAGAGCTATGCGTGAGGGGCTGTTGTCCAGCGCCGTCGCCGTGCCTTAGGAACAGGCAGGGAGGCGAATACATGCTGGGGGCCTTGTTGGCGCTGCTGTCGGCAGCGACTTTCGCATTCAACAATGCGGCCGCGCGGCGCGGTGTTTTGTCGGGCAGCGTCTTGCAGGCCATGGCGGTCTCGGTGCCGTTCGGCGTGCCCTTCTTTCTGGTCTGCCTGCCGATCTTCGGGTCCTTCGACGATCTGTGGAGCTTCTCCTGGCTCGATGCGACGTGGCTGGCCCTGGCCGGCATCGTTCACTTCGTGGTCGGCCGTTACGCCAATTATCGGTCGCAGAAGGCGATCGGCGCCAATCTCACCGGGCCGATCCAGGACACGAATATCCTGGTGGCCCTGGCCTTGGCCGTCTGGTTTCTCGGCGAAATCCTGACGGGTCCCATGGTGGTCGGCATCGTGCTGGTGGTGCTGGGGCCGGTTCTGGCTTTCGAGCGGCCTAAGCCCGTCTCCGCCGCCTCGTCCCGTGCGGTCGCGTTCACGCCGGCCTATGGCGAAGGCTTTTTCTATTCGGCGGTTTCGGCAATTTGCTACGGGGTGAGCCCGATCCTGGTGCGTTTCAGCCTCGAAAGCGGCGGCCTTACCCTGGGGCGCGCGGTGGCCGCCGGGCTCATCTCCTATGCTGCGGCGACTGCCGTGGTCTTTGCTGCTTTCGTCAATCCGAACGCCTGGCGCGATCTGCGGACGATGCGTAGGGGCGATTTCGGCTGGTTCGCCCTGGCTAGTGTCTTCGTCGGGATCGCGCAGATGACCCGCTATATGGCGCTGGCCCTGGCGCCGGTCACCATCGTCGCGCCGATGATGCGGTTGACCTCGATTTTCCGCTATTATTTCTCATGGATTCTCAATCGCGAATACGAGTCCTTTTCGCGCGGGGTGTTCGTCGGCACGATCGTGTCGCTGATCGGTGCGCTGATCCTGGCGATCGGGCTCGAGACCTGGGTTGCCGTTCTGCCGGCTTCCGACTGGCTGACCCGTTTCCTGGGCTGGCGGTTTCCGTGATCGGAGCCCCGATCAGGCCCTCGGTGGACCCGAAAATGCGCCGGCTTCCTTTGCAACAGCCCGATGACGGCGTATAACGCCGCCGATTTTTTCCGGGGCGTGCACGCACCTTTGCTGCGCCGCCCCCGCCCGTGGGGACCCTTATGGCAGGCCATAGTCAATTCAAGAATATCATGCACAAGAAGGGCAAGCAGGATGCGATCCGCTCCAAGCTCTTCTCCAAACTGGCGCGCGAAATCACCGTCGCCGCCAAGATGGGCATGCCCGACCCGAACATGAATCCGCGTTTGCGGCTCGCCGTCCAGGCGGCGCGCGCCGAAAACATGCCCAAGGACAATATCGAGCGCGCCATCAAGAAGGCGGCCGGCGGCGACAGCGAGAATTATGACGAGGTACGCTACGAGGGCTATGCGCCGGGCGGTGTCGCGGTCATCATCGAAGCCCTGACCGACAATCGCAACCGCACCGCCGGCGAAGTGCGCTCCTATTTCACCAAGGCCGGTGGCGCGCTGGCGGAAACCGGTGCGGTGTCCTTCATGTTCGACCGGGTCGGCGAAATCGAATTCGATACCAAAGTCGCCTCCGAGGATGCGGTGATGGAAGCCGCCATCGAGGCCGGCGCCGATGATGCGGTCACCTCGGAAGACGGCCATCTGATCACCACGACGATGGAAGCCTTCGCCGAAGTCGCCAAGGCGCTGGAATCCAAGTTCGGCGAACCGCGCCGTTCGAAACTGGTGTGGCGGCCGCAGAATTCGATCGCGGTCGACGACGAAGCCGGCGAGAAGATCCTGAAGCTGATCAATGCGCTCGAAGACAATGACGACGTGCAGAACGTCTTCGCCAATTTTGAAGTGTCGGACACGCTCGTTGCCAAAATGGGCGGCTGATCGGCCGTTGCCGGGGAAGACCCGGCACGGTTCCTGACAGCTCTTTGTCGCAATCCAGGCGATGGTGACTACATCTCCGCATGACCCGGAGCGTCCGGCGCTTCGGGTCATGCCGTTTTTTGAGGATGTGCCGTGCCGCCGCCCCTTGTCCGCGCCAGTCGAGCCAGCCGCGCCGAACGCCTGTCGCAGGCCGGCTTGAGCCTCGAAACCTGGAAACATCTGCCGCGTCTGGTCGGAACGCTCTGGGCGGTCAGTCCCGGCCTGCTGTCGACGATCATTGGGCTGCGTCTGCTGCGGGCGCTGCAGGTGCCGGCCATGCTCTATGTCGGCAAGCTCATCATTGATGAAGTGGTGTTACAGGCGCATCAGCCGGCACCCGGGCCGACATTTCAGGACTGGTGGGTGTCGGGCCGGCTGACGCTGCTGTTCACCTGGCTGGTGCTCGAACTGGCGCTGACCGCCGCCGGCAATGTCATGGGCCGGCTCACCACTCTGGCCGAGAATCTGATCGCCGAGCGGCACAGCAATCTGATGGCCGGCCGTTTGATCGAACATGTCGCGCGGCTCGATCTCAAAGACATCGAAGACAGCGAGTTTCAGGACAAGCTGCAACGGGCGAGAGCCCAGACCTTCATCGGCAACGGTCTGCTCGGCATGATGCTCAATCAGGTGCAGGACACGGTGACGGTGGTGGCTTTGGTCATCGGCCTCATAGTCTTCGTGCCGGTGCTGGTCTTCCTGCTGCTGCTGGCGCTAATTCCCTCGACGGTGAGCGAAGCCTATTTCAACGGCCAGCGTTATGGCCTCAACACGCAGATCACGCCGGAGCGGCGGCGCATCGAATATCTGCGCTGGATCGGCTCCAATGCGGAAGCCGCCAAGGAAGTGAAGCTGTTCGGCCTTGGCCCTTATCTGGTCGAAAGCTTCACCAAACTGGCCTCGATCATTCAAGCCTCCAATCGCGATCTGGCGATCCGCCGCACGATCTGGGGCAGTGTGCTCGGCCTGATCAGCTCGCTGTCCTACTACGCCGCCTATGCCTATGTTGCCTGGCGCGCCGTCAACGGCACCATCAGCATCGGCGACCTGACGTTTCTGTCAGGCTCGCTGTTGCGGTTGAACGGTCTGTTCGAACGGCTCACCACGGGGCTGACGCAGATCGCGGCGCAGACGGCCTATCTCGACGATCTGTTCTCCTTCTTCGATACGAAGCCGACATTGGCCAGCCCCGCGGCGCCAAAACCGTTCCCGGCGCCGATCCGGCACGGCATCGCCTTCGAGAATGTCGGCTTTCGCTATCCGGGCAAGGAGAGCTGGGCGCTGCGCCATCTCAGCTTCACGTTGAAGGCGGGGGAGACCCTGGCGCTCGTCGGCGAGAATGGCGCCGGCAAGACGACGATCGTCAAATTGCTGACCCGGCTTTACGATCCCAATGAAGGCCGAATCACCATCGACGGCATCGATCTCAAGGATTTCGACGTCGACGACCTGCGCGCCCATGTCGGCGCTATCTTCCAGGATTTCATGCGCTTCAATTTCACCGCCGGCCAGAACATTGGCGTCGGCCTTGTCGAGGAGATCGACAACGAGGCGCGCGTTGCGGCGGCGGCGAAGGACAGTCTGGCCGATCAGCTCATCGCCCGCATGCCGGAGGGCTATGGGCAGATGTTGGGGCGCGGCTTCGCTTCCGGCTTCGATCTGTCAGGCGGCGAATGGCAGAAGATCGCCATCGCAAGGGCCTATTTTCGCGATGCGGAAGTGTTGATCCTCGACGAGCCGACAGCGGCGCTCGATGCGCGCGCGGAAGCTGGCGTCTTCGATCGCTTTCGCAATCTCAGCGCGAGCAAGTCGACCCTGTTGATCTCGCATCGTTTCACCACCGTGCGCATGGCCGACCGCATTCTCGTTCTGGAGAATGGCGGCATTGTCGAGAGCGGCAATCATGCCGAGCTGATCGCGCTGGGCGGGCGCTATGCGGAACTGTTCGAATTGCAGGCGGAGGGGTATCGCTAGAATTCTGCGCGTGTTGCCATCGGTTGCAGGGCCTTGGTGTCATCCCCGACGCCTGCGCAGCAGGCGAGCGGGGATCCAGAGCGCGTGGTAGAGTGATCAATGCCAAGCGGTTGCTCTGGATTCCCGCTCGCGCCTACGGCGCGTCGGGAATGACACTGAAATTGCGGGCCACCGCATTCCCTCTGTCATCCTCATCGACTATCCTCAACGCATGCTGAACGAATTTGGCCCGAATATCTGGATCGCTGATGGCACCGACGTGGTTGCGGCGATGGGGTTTCGTTATCCGACACGCATGGCCGTCATCAGATTGGCGAATGGCGATCTCTTCATCTGGTCGCCGACGGCTTTGACGGCCACTCTCTGCGCGGCGGTGGATCGGCTGGGGCCGGTTCGGCATCTGGTCGCGCCCAATTCATTGCACCATGTCTTCTTGCCCGATTGGAAGCTCGCCTATCCCGAGGCGCTCGTTTATGCGGCGCCGGGATTACGCCAGAAGCGCAAGGATATCGTCTTCGATCGCGATCTGAGCGAAACGCCCGAAGCCAGTTGGACCGGCGAGATTGATCAGGCTGTTATGAACGGCAATGCCATCACGACCGAGGTGGTGTTTTTCCATCTCCCGAGCGGCACGGTGCTGTTCACCGATCTGCTGCAACGGTTTCCCGCCGATTGGTTCACCGGCTGGCGCGGTATCGTGGCGAAGTTGGATTTGATGGTGGCGCCGGAACCGACCGTGCCACGCAAATTCCGCGTCGCTTTCACCCAGCGCAAAGCGGCGCGTGTCGCGCTGAGCCGGATTCTGTCTTGGCCGGCGCAGAAGGTGCTGATGGCGCATGGTACGCCGGTCACTGAAGGCGGGCAGGCATTCTTGCGGCGGGCCTTCGCCTGGCTAAGCTGAGCGGCTAATTATTGCGGGCTCTTGCCGGCGTTGTTCATCACCTGCGCCAGGCGTTCGATGCGCGCGGCGATGTTTTCCAGCCGGTCGGCGGCGCTTTCGGCGGCTGACGCGTTGGCGTCCTGCGCTTCTTCCTGCGCCTTGTTGAGGTCGTCGATCTCACCATTGAGGCGCGTCACCTTGCGCGTGCTTTCCGACAATTCGTCAGCGATGGAAATTGCCGCCATCACGGTGAGGCGCTGATCGCCGATCTCGCCGAAGGACGAGCGCAATTCGCCGATGCGGTCATCGACCAGGCGCGCCAGGCTTTCGAGATGTTCTTCCTCGCCATCGGCGCAGGCCATGCGGTAGGGGCGTCCACCCACGGTTACGGTGATCTGCGCCATGGCTAGTTGCTCCCTTCACTGGGACCGCCGGGGTGCGTTTCGCCGACGATGGCGCGCAAGGCTTCGCTCGCCTGTTCCAGACGCTCGCGCACTTCGCTGTTGGCGAGCGACAGGGTGCGGGCACGTGCCAGGGCGCCGTCGAGCTCCGCGGCGAGGCGGGCACGGTCGTCCTGCATCACCATCAGTTCTTCCTCGAGATTGCCGCGCGTGCCTTCGGCAGCAATGCGGCGTTCGCCGGCAGCTTCCAGGTGGGACAGGGCGGCTTCGAGGCGCTTCATGGCGGCGTCTAGGCGGGGCGGCAAGGTCATGACAGACTCGCAGCACGGCACGGCTGGATGCGCATGACCCATTTGTGACCGTTCGGGCCTGAGCGTCAACGTAAACGGCGATTTTGCCCACAGGACAATCAGTTTCCTTCGGATTTTCAGGCATTTTCTGAGCAAATTAGGCGGCCTGCCTTTGACAGGCCCCATCGAGGTGCTATCAGGGGCGCAATTTTCGTCAGCCACAAAACTCCGTCGTCAGGGGTGCGCCGTTGGCGCCCGCTCGCGGCCATTGCACGGATCAATCCCCATGACTGTTTCAAATGGCGCTATGGCCAATGCGATCCGCGCTTTGGCCATGGATGCGGTCGAAAAAGCCAAGTCGGGTCATCCAGGGCTGCCCATGGGGGCGGCGGATATTGCCACCGTCCTGTTCACTAAGGTGTTGAAATATGACGCATCCGCGCCGCGCTGGCCGGATCGCGACCGCTTTGTGCTGTCAGCCGGCCATGGCTCGATGCTGCTCTATTCGCTGCTCTTCCTCACCGGCTATCCCGGTATGTCTCTGGAACAGCTTCAGAATTTCCGCCAGCTCGATTCGCTGACGCCAGGCCACCCGGAATATGGCCACACGGTCGGCGTCGAGACGACGACCGGGCCGCTCGGCCAGGGCATCGCCACCGCCGTTGGCATGGCGCTGGCGGAACGGATGCTGAATGCCGAATTCGGCGACGTGGTCGATCACCACACCTATGTGCTGGCGTCCGACGGCGACCTGATGGAAGGCCTTTCCCAGGAAGCCATCGCCATCGCCGGCCATCTCAAGCTGAACCGTATGATCGTGCTGTTCGACGACAACGGCATTTCCATCGACGGGCCGTTGTCGGTCGCCGACTCGGTCGACCAGATCAAGCGTTTCGAAGCCTGCGGCTGGGCCGCTGAGCGGATCGACGGTCACGATCAGGCGGCAATCCTGGCGGCCGTGGAGCGGGCGCAGAAATCCGACAAACCGAGCCTGATCGCTTGCAAGACCACCATCGGCTATGGCGCGCCGACCCGCGCCGGTACGGCCAAGGCCCATGGCGAGGCGCTTGGCGCCAGCGAGATCGAAGGCGCCCGCAAAGCGCTCGGCTGGAATTATCCGCCGTTCGAAATTCCCGACGATCTGCTGGCCGCCTGGCGCCAGGCCGGCAGTCGGGGCGCCGCGCAGCGCGGTGCCTGGGAAAAGCGCCTGGCGGCGCTCGATCCGGCCAAGCGGGCCGAATTCGAGCGGCGGATCGCCGGCAAACTGCCGGCGGCGCTGGCGCCGGCGATCGAGGCCTTCAAGCAGAAGGCGGCCGCCGACGCGACGCCGATCGCCACCCGCAAGGCGGGTGAAGCGGTGGTGGCGGCGCTGGCGCCGGTCGTGCCCGAACTGATCACCGGTTCGGCCGATCTCACCGGTTCCAACAACACCAAGGTGGCGGCGACGCCGGCGATCAGCCCCGGCCATTATGCCGGCCGCTATATCCATTGGGGCATTCGCGAGCACGGCATGGCGGCCGCCCTCAACGGCATGGCGCTGCATGGCGGCTTCATTCCGTCGGGCGCGACCTTCCTGGTCTTCACCGATTATTGCCGTCCGGCGCTGCGTCTGGCGGCGCTGATGGGTCTGCGCCATATCGAAGTGATGACGCATGACTCGATCGGCCTGGGCGAGGACGGCCCGACCCATCAGCCGGTCGAGCATTTGGCCGCCTTGCGCGCCATTCCCAATTTGAACGTGTTCCGCCCGGCCGATCTGACCGAAACGCTCGAATGCTGGCAGGTGGCGCTGGAAAGCGCCCATACGCCTTCCATCCTGGCGTTGACGCGCCAGAACCTGCCGCAGGTGCGCACCAGTTTCATGCGCGAGAACCTGTGCGCCCGGGGTGCTTATGAGCTGGCCGCCGCCGAAGGCGCCGCGCAGGTGACGATCTTCGCCTCGGGTTCCGAGGTCGAAATCGCCCTGGACGGCCGTAAGCTTCTGGCTGAAAAGGGTATTTCAGCTCGTGTCGTGTCGGTTCCCTGCCTTGATCTATTCTTGGCTCAAGACGCAGACTATATAAAGCGGACTATCGGCGATGCGCCGGTCAAGGTCGCGGTGGAAGCAGCGATCCGCATGGGTTGGGACGCTCTCATCGGGCCCGATGGCGTATTCATCGGAATGTCAACCTTTGGTGCCAGTGCGCCCTATAAGAAACTTTACGAACATTTCGGTATTACCGCTCAAGCCGTCGCGGCAGCCGCGATCGCCCGCCACAACGGGTAAAGCCGGAACCGGGGTTTGGGTCATAGCAGAGGATTGGAGAACAACTTCATGGCAGTCAGGGTTTCGATCAACGGGTTCGGTCGCATCGGCCGTCTCGCCCTTCGCGCGATCATCGAAGCCGATCGGAAGGATATCGAAGTCGTCGCCATCAATGGCACTGCCCCGGTCGAGACCCTCGTTCATCTGCTGAAATACGACAGCGTGCACGGCCGCTTCCCCGGCCCGATCACCTATACCAAGGATACGATCGACGCCGGCCACGGGCCGATGAAGCTGACGATGGAGCGCGATCCCTCGAAACTGCCGCACAAGGACATGGGTATCGACATCGTCCTCGAATGCACCGGCAAGTTCACCAAGAAATCGACAGCCATCGCCCATATCGAATCCGGCGCCAAGCGCGTGCTGGTTTCCTCGCCGTGCGAAGATGCCGATCTCACCGTGGTCTATGGCGTCAACCACGACAAGCTGACGAAGAACGACATCATCGTCTCGAACGCCTCGTGCACGACGAACTGCCTGGTGCCGGTCGCCAAGGTGCTGAACGATACGGTCGGCATCCAGCATGGCTTCATGACGACGATCCATGCCTATACCGGCGATCAGCCGACCCATGACTCGACCCACAAGGATCTCTATCGCGCTCGCGCCGCCGCGCTGTCGCTGATCCCGACCAAGACCGGCGCGGCCAAGGCCGTCGGCCTGGTGCTGCCGGAGCTTGCCGGCAAGCTCGACGGCGCCTCGATCCGCGTGCCGACGCCGAATGTCTCGGCGGTCGACCTGAAATTCACCGCCAAGCGGGCGACGACCAAGGACGAGATCAACGACATCGTCCGCCGCGCCGCTTCCCAACAGCTGAAGGGCATTCTGGGCTATACGGACGATCCGAACGTCTCCATCGACTTCAATCACGATAGCCATTCGTCGGTTTTCCATACCATGGAGACGAAGGTCATCGACGGAACATTCGTTCGCGTGCTGAGTTGGTACGACAACGAATGGGGCTTCTCGTGCCGTCTGATTGATACCGCCGTCGCCATGGGTAAGCTGGTCTGATCCGATGCAAAGCGCCGCGCTGAAATCCGATCACGCAACCGGCCAGGGTTTGACGATGGCGAAATTCCGTACTTTGGATGATGTCGATGTGGCCGGTAAACGCGTGCTGCTGCGCGTCGACCTCAACCTGCCTGTCGAGAGCGGCCGCGTCACCGACACGACCCGTCTCGAGCGCATCATCCCGACGATGAAGGACATCATCGGGCGCGGCGGCCGGCTCATTCTCCTGTCGCATTTCGGCCGGCCGAAGAATGGTCCCGATGAAGATTGTTCGTTGAAGCCGCTGGCGGCGGCCGTATCCGAACATCTCGATTGGCCTGTTTCCTTCGCCTTCGATTGCATCGGCCCCGAGGCGCAGGAGGCCGTGGCGCAGATGAAGGACGGCGATGTCCTGCTCCTGGAGAACACCCGCTTCCATAAGGGTGAGGAAAAGAACGATCCGGTTTTCGTCGCCGAACTGGCGCGGCTGGGCGACATCTACGTCAACGACGGTTTCTCGGTGGCGCATCGCGCGCATGCTTCGACCGAAGGACTGGCGCATGTGCTGCCGGCCGTGGCCGGACGCTCCATGCAGGCCGAGCTTGGCGCGCTGACCCATGCGCTGGAGGAGCCGGAGCGGCCGCTCGCCGCCATCGTTGGCGGCGCCAAGGTGTCGACCAAGCTGGAGCTGCTCGGCAGCCTGATGAAGAAGGTCGAATATCTGATCATCGGCGGCGCCATGGCCAATACGTTCTTTGCCGCGCAGGGCAAGAAGGTCGGCAAGTCGCTGCTTGAGCGCAATATGATCGAGACCGCCTCGCAAATTCTCGCCAAGGCGCGTGAAGCCAATTGCACGATCGTGCTGCCGCAGGACGTGGTTCTGGCACACGAGTTCAAGGCGCATGCGCCCTCGCGCGTGGCCACCGTCGACGACGTGCATGACGATGAAATGATCCTCGACATCGGCCCGGCCTCGATCGATGCGATCGACAAGCTGTTGTCCGACGTCAAGACGCTGGTGTGGAACGGCCCGTTCGGCGCGTTCGAGATCACGCCGTTCGATACCGGCACCAATGCGGTGGCGCAGTTCGCCGGCGAGCGGACAGCGGCCGGCCAATTGCTGACGGTGGCGGGTGGTGGCGATACGGTCGCCGCGTTGAACCAGGCCGGCGTCGGCGATAAGTTCAGCTATATTTCCACGGCGGGCGGCGCGTTCCTCGAATGGCTGGAAGGCAAGAGCCTGCCCGGCGTCGAAGTCCTGCGCGTCCGCAGCTAATCGCAGCTTGTTCTCGGCGCGTCGTGGGACGCGCCTTCGTTACTTGGAGCGTTCCATGGCCCGCATCACCCTCAGGCAGCTTCTCGATCACGCCGCCGAACATGACTATGGCGTGCCGGCGTTCAACATCAACAATATGGAGCAGGCGCTGGCGATCATGACGGCGGCCGATAAGGTCGATGCGCCGGTGATCATTCAGGCGTCGCGCGGGGCGCGCGCCTATGCCAACGACATCATGCTGCGCCATATGATGGACGCGGTCGTCGAAATGTATCCGCATATTCCGGTGTGCGTGCATCTCGATCACGGCAACGAGCCGGCGACCTGCGTCACCGCCATTCAGGCGGGCTTCACTTCGGTGATGATGGACGGCTCGCTGAAGGCCGACGGCAAGACGCCGGCCGATTGGGATTACAATGTCGGCGTCACCAACAAGGTCGTCGAGATGGCGCATCTCGGCGGCATTTCGGTGGAAGGCGAATTGGGCGTGCTCGGTTCGCTCGAAACCGGCATGGGCGAAAAGGAGGACGGCCATGGGGCGGAAGGCCAGCTGTCGCACGACCAGCTTCTGACCAATCCGGACGAAGCGGTGAAATTCGTCAAGGAGACGAAGGTCGATGCGCTCGCCATTGCTATGGGTACGTCACACGGCGCCTATAAATTCTCGCGCAAGCCCGACGGTGCGGTGTTGGCGATGAATGTCATTGAGGAAATCCATCGTAGGATGCCGCATGTGCATATGGTCATGCATGGCTCCTCGTCGGTGCCCCAGGACCTGCAGGACATCATCAACCAGTACGGCGGAAAGATGCCGCAGACCTGGGGCGTGCCGGTGGAAGAGATTCAGCGCGGCATCAAGAACGGCGTGCGCAAGATCAATATCGACACCGACAATCGCATGGCGATCACCGGACAGATCCGCAAGATTCTCGCCGAGCATCCGGGCGAATTCGATCCGCGCAAATATTTGAAGCCGGCGCTCGATGCGATGACCAAACTTTGCAAGGATCGGCTGGAACAGTTCAACACTGCGGGCAAGGCTGCCAAGCTAAAGCCGCTTCCCGTGTCGGTGATGGCGAAGCGTTATGCTTCGGGTGAATTGAACCCAAAATTTACCTGACACCAAACTGACAAACCGCTGTTTTTAGTGCCGTATTTTTGATGTTGGCGCGGAAATTTACTGCGGTATAATTTAGTGGTTCGAGCAAGACTCGATCGGACGGATTGTTTGGTGAGGGTTAGGCATATGGATGCTTCGAATACGCCAGCGCTCAGCCGCGAGGACTATGAGAAACTGGCCCGCTTCCGCCATGCGCTGCGCCAATTCACGGCGTTCAGCGATGCGATGCTGGAGCGCTCCAATCTGGGGCCGCGTCGGTATCAGGCGATGCTAGCGATCAAAGCCCGTCGCGAGGAAGAGCCGATCAGCGTCGGCGAATTGGCACGCTTGCTGCTGATCCGTCCCAACACCGCTGCCGAATTGGTGAACCGGTTGGAAAACGCCAAGCTGATCGAGCGCGTGAAAGATCCGAAGGATCGTCGTCGGGCGCTGCTGGCGCTGACCGATCACGGCGCGCGCAAATTGGCTGAAGTGGCGCATTTCCATTTCGAGAAGCTCGAGGAAAGCCGGGCGGCTTTCGTTGGTCTGTTCGATGGCGCTGCCGATCTCGAAGCGACCGCCGCGGAATAATCCGTCCAGCTTTCGCTTCAGCCGGGTTCCAGATGCATTGCTGGTTCGATGCAGGGCCTTGGCGTGAATCCGTGCCTGTTTCCTTTGCCAAAACTACCGAGCAAATTGCGTTCGATCGAAACGCAATTTTGCCATCTGTCTCTGTTTTGACGTGTCTTTAGGGCCGCTTGACCTTGTCAGACGGCAAAATGCTATGGCTCGTCCTGCGCAGTGTGATATCCGGTAGTTCTTATGTCCGAGCCAAGCGAGCCGACTGGGCTTTATCTGTTGACGCCGCGGCAGCCTGCCGCCGGCACGCTCAATCCGCTTCTCGCCGCCGCGCTCGCCGGCGGCGGTATTGCCTGCGTCTGCGTCGATGCAGGCGGCGAATCCCAAAATCTCAAGCAGGCCATTGCCACCTGCCAGGCAGCGGGCGCCGCGGCGCTGTTGCGCGATCCGGCGGCCGCCGGTGACCAGGAGGCCGATGGCGTTCATCTCGACCATCCAGACGATGACGACGATCAGGCCTTGTTCGATCAAGTGCGCCAGGCACGCGTCGCGCAAGGTCGCGCCGGCGGCATTGTCGGGGTCGGTGGCCTGCGCACGCGCCATCAGGCGATGAGCGCCGGGGAGCTCGACGTCGACTATGTGATGTTCGGCGAGCCGGACGCCGCCGACACGCTGCCCTCCGCCGATGCGGTTTTGGAGCGGGTGCGCTGGTGGGCGGAAATCTTCACCGTGCCTTGCGTTGCCTATGCGCGATCGCTTGAGGATGTGGGCCCACTCGTCGAAGCAGGCGCCGATTTCATTGCGCTGCGCGAAGCCGTTTGGAACGATCCGCGTGGATCGCGCGCGGCCATCGACGATGTTCTGGCGATGATGACGGCGCGTGCCGCGGAGGTGTCGTGACCGTGCGCATTTTGCCAATATTCCTTCTCCTGAGCGTTCCGGCTCTGGCCGTGGCGCAGGACAAGCCGGCGCCGCAGAAGCCCTTCGATCCGCCGTTCGACAGTTCGACGCGCAAAGTCACGATGCCGGACCCGACGAAACTGCCGACCTCGGGTCCGACCCCGGCCGAGCCTTATATCAAAGTGCCGGTCGACCTGGCTTTCGGCGCCTATCAGCGTGGTCTGTACGTGACGGCCATGCAGGAGGCGATGAAGCGGCTGCAAACCAATGCCAACGATGCGCCGGCCATGGCGCTGGTCGGCGAACTTTATCGCGACGGCCTGTCGGTGAAACAGAGCCAGGAAGAGGCCAACAAATGGTATCGCCTGGCGGCTGACCGTGGTGACGCGGCGGCGCAATATTCGCTGGGGCTCGCCTATCTCGAGGGCCGCGGCGTCAAGGCCGATCCGAAGGAGGCGCGCGCCTTGTTCGAGAAGGCCGCTGAAAAGAACCAGCCGTCGGCGCTCTACAATCTCGCCGTCATGGAAATTCAAGGCGACATCCAGGATTTCCGCAAGGCGGCGGATCTGTTCCGCCGCTCGATGGACGCGGGCAATGTCGAGGCGACCTATGCGCTCGCCATGCTCTACAAGGACGGGTCCGGCGTGCCGCAGGATCGCGCCATGGCGACGCAATTGATGCATAAGGCGGCCGACGAAAAGCTCGTTCCGGCCATGGTCGATTATGCCATTGCCCGGTTCAACGGCACCGGCACCGAGAAGAACGAGGAAGAGGCGGCCAAATATTTCATTCGGGCCGCTTCGCTCAACAATCCGATTGCCCAGAACCGGCTGGCCCGGCTCTATGTGGTGGGGCGCGGCGTCAAGGCCGATCTGGTCGAGGCGATGAAATGGCACGTGCTCGCCCGGGCCAACGGTCTCCCCGACGAATGGCTCGAGGAAAAGCTCCGCACCCTGTCCCAGGGCCAGAAAACGGCGGTCGAAGAGGCGATTCAGCGATTTCTCGGCAAATGACTTGACCCAAATGACTTGACCTGCCCGCATCGGGCGGGCAGACATCCCGGTTCCAGCCCTCTGGTTCCTGCCTTTGGGCCGGGCGTGGCCACAGGCCCAAATTCCCTGCAACTCCCTCATGACCGGCATTTTCTCGCTATGATCCGCTCCGCCCTGATGAATGTGATGACCGCCGCTGCCGTGAAAGCCGGCCGTGGCCTCAAGCGCGATTTCGGCGAGGTTGAGAACCTGCAGGTGTCGATCAAGGGACCGGGCGATTTCGTCTCTGCCGCCGACCGCAAGGCTGAACGGGTGCTGCGCGACGAACTGGCCAAGGCGCGGCCGGGCTATAGTTTCCTGATGGAGGAATCCGGCGAGATCGTCGGCAGTGACACCACCCATCGCTGGATCATCGATCCGCTCGACGGCACCACCAATTTCCTGCACGGCCTGCCGGTTTTCGCCATTTCCCTGGCGCTGGAGCGCGAGGGCCAATTGGTGGCGGGCCTCGTCTACAATCCGATCAGCGACGATATGTTCGTCGCCGAAAAAGGCCAGGGGTCCTGGCACAACAACCGCCGCCTGCGGGTCGCTGCCCGGTCCGACATTTCCGAGGCGCTGATGGGCACCGGCGTGCCGCATCTCGGCAAGGCGTCGGCGCATCCGAAGTTCAAGGCGGAACTGTCGTCGGTCATGGCGCGGGTGCACAATATCCGCCGGATGGGCGCCGCGGCGCTCGATCTCGCCTTCGTCGCCGCCGGCCGGCTCGACGGCTTCTGGGAGCGCAGTCTGCAACCATGGGACATGGCGGCCGGCATCGTTCTGGTGCGCGAAGCGGGCGGCTTCGTCTCCGATGCGGACGGCGGCAACGACATGCTGGACAAGGGGTCGGTCTGCGCCGGCAATGAAACCATGCAGCGGCAGCTTCTCGCCCTGATCAATCGCGCCTGAACTGCCTGAAATTCGGTCGCAATTTCGCCATTACGACACAAACTGATGTTCTATCGCTGTCCCGGGCTTGATCGGGCGCGGTTTCTGACGTTTTCTGACATGTCTGTCGAGGCGCCGCGCGATTCTTCGTCGCAATCCCCCTAAGCGCCCGCAACGCTTCGTCCGGAGGATGGAGATTTATGGCGAGCGAGAACGACACGCGTAAACTGTCCGCACCCGGCATCTATCTGCTGCGCATGATCGTTTTCCTGGCGCTGGTCGGCTTCGTCGTCCTCATTCTCTATCGCCAGATCCAAACGGCCTTCATGGCTAATCCCGGCCTCAACGCTTTGATTCTCGGCGTGCTGGCCATCGGCATCATCCTGGCGATCCGGCAGGCTTGGCGGCTGCGGCGCGAAGTGCGCTGGGTCAATGCCTATCAGGCCGGCCAGGCGGCGCAGGCGCGTCCGCCCGTGTTGCTCGCGCCGATGGCGAAAATGATCGGCGACAAGGATCACGCCACGCCGATCACCACGCAGATGCTGCGCGTCATTCTCGATTCCGTCGGCGCGCGTCTCGATGAATCGCGTGAGATCGCTCGTTACCTGACCGGCCTCCTAGTGTTTCTCGGTCTGCTCGGCACGTTCTGGGGCCTGCTCGAAACCGTCGGTTCCATCGGCAATGTCATCAAGTCGATGCAGGGCGGCAGTGACGCGACATTGATGTTCGACGAATTGAAGAATGGTCTGTCGGCGCCGATCGCCGGCATGTCGATCTCCTTCACCTCGTCGCTGTTCGGCCTCGCCGGCTCGCTCATCCTGGGCTTTCTCGATCTGCAAGCGGGACAGGCGCAAAACCGCTTCTACACGGAGCTGGAAGATTTTCTGTCGACTGGCGCCGGCGATGTGGCCCTGGCGGGCCTGCCGCCGGATTTGGCGGCGGCGCTCGCCAAGATCGGTGATCCTGCGGGCTCACGCGCGGCTACTGCCGCCATGGCCAATCTGGCCGAAGGCATTCAGGGGCTCGTCAAACATATGCGCGGCGAGCAGCAGATGATCCGCGATTGGGTCGAGGCGCAAGCCGAACAGCAGCGCGAAGTCAAGAAACTGCTTGAACGGCTGACATCGGAGCCGGAGCGACACTGATGGCTTATATCCGCTCGCGCCGTCGCGGCGGCTTCGATTACTGGCCGGGCTTCGTCGATGCGTTGTCGACCATGCTGCTGGCCATCATCTTTCTTCTGTCCGTCTTCATGCTCGGCCAATACTTCCTGTCGCGCGAGGTGACGGGCAAGGACAATGCGCTCGTCAAGTTGAACCGGCAGATCGAGGAACTGACATCGCTCTTGGCGCTGGAACGGTCCGGGCGCGCCGATGCCCAGGCCAATCTCTCCAGCTTGATGGCGACTCTCGATGCGGCGCAGCGCGATCGCGATCGCCTGCAAGGGCTGCTCGATTCCGGCACCGCCAATGCGGCTGCGGGCGGCAATGCTGCGGCGGCCGCGCAACAGGCTCTTGATGCCGAGCGGCAGATTTCGGCGCGTGCGGCGGCGCAAGTCGACATTCTCAATCAGCAGATCGCGGCGCTGCGCCGGCAGCTCTCGGCCCTGGAAGAGGCGCTCAATGCGTCGGAACAGCGCGACCGCGACTCGCAGGCGCGCATTGCCGATCTCGGCTCGCGCCTCAATGTGGCGCTGGCGCAGAAGGTGCAGGAACTGGCGCGCTATCGCTCCGACTTCTTCGGCCGCCTGAAGGAAATTCTCGGCAATCGTCCTGGCATCCGCACCGTGGGCGATCGCTTCGTCTTCGAGTCGGAAGTGCTTTTCGATACCGGCAAAGCCGACATCAGTTCGCAGGGCCATGCCGAGCTCGACAAACTGGCGACGGCGATGGCCGATCTCGAACGCGAAATTCCGCCGGAACTGCCGTGGGTGATGCGCGTCGATGGCCACACGGACAAGCGGCCGATCACCGGCGGCACTTACAAGTCGAATTGGGATCTGTCAGCGAGCCGCGCCATCGCCGTCGTGCAGTATCTCGTCAGTAAGGGCGTGTCGCCACAGCGATTGGCGGCCGCGGGCTTCGGTGAGTTCCAACCGATCGATCCAGGCGACAGTGACGAGGCGCTGCGCCGCAATCGACGGATCGAGCTGAAGCTCACCGACCGATAAGCATAGAGTTTCTGCGTTTGATGGACACATCAAACGCTAAGACGACGCTCGATAACATCCAGGCGCGGAATAAGCGCCAGCAGGGAGGATCAGATGAGCGCGCGAGCGTGCGTGAAAGCCGTCATGACAGCGACCGCGCTGCTGCTGTCGCCATTGGCGCAGGCGCAGGATTTTTATGCCGGCAAGACCATCGTGCTCTATGCCGGCCAGCCGCCGGGCGGCGGCATCGACAATGAGATGCGCCTGGTGGCGCAGTTCCTCAGCCGCTTCATTCCGGGCGAACCGCAAATCCAGCCGCGCAACATGCCGGGTGCCGGCGGAGTCACTCTGGGCAATTATCTTTATGCCTCGGCGACGGTCGATGGGCTGACGCTGGGCATGCCGGGGCGTGCTGGCTTCGTGCTGGCGCCGATCGGCGATGACAAGACGGCGCGTTACGACGTGCGCCGCTTCACCTGGATGGGCAGCGCCGCCAGCACCAATTTCATTTTCTGGGCGCGCAATTCGTCCGGCCTCAAATCGATCGCCGATCTGAAAGCCTTGAAGCGCGAACTCAATGTCGCGGGTTCCGGCGCCACCACGTCCAATTCGATCGTGCCGGAAATTCTGGCGCGTTACGAAAAGTTCCCGTTCAAAGTGGTGCGTGGCTATCCTGGCATGGCGCCAGCGGTGCTGTCGCTGGAGCGCGGCGAGACGGAAGCGATCTTCTCCGATCGGGCCAGCATCCGCCCCGATATGATCGCGTCCGGCCTGGTGACACCGCTGTTCCAGACCTTCCCGATGGAACCCAATCTGCCGGTCATCGATACGCTGCTTACCGATGCGCGCGAGCGTGAGTTGATCGGTCTCTTGGCGACGCCGATGCGGCTGGGGCTGGCCTTGATCGGACCGCCCGGCATGCCGGAAGCGCAGACGAAGATTTTGCGCGACGCCTATGGCCGGATGGTCAGAGATGCAGCCTATCAAGAGGAAGCGCGGCGGCGCAATTTCGATGTCGGCACGCCCAACGACGGTGAAGCGATCACCGCCTATCTGTCGAAGGTGATCTCGGGTCTGTCGCCGGAAGTGATCGCCGAATACAAATCTTTCGTCGAGCGCAATTAGAGCGATACCTTGGTGCGTGATGACGTTTGGCCGCGATCTTTGTGTCATCCCGGACACGCGCAGCGTGATCCGGGATCCAGGGGCATGCGGTAGAGCCATTCATTCATCGCTGCGACACAGCGGCTTCTTAAACCTGCAAACGTTTCACCACGTGCCCCTGGTTCCCGGATCGCACCTGCGGTGCGTCCGAGATGACACCCAAGGTGCGGAGGACTACAGCCCGAGCGCGGTCTGCACTTTGCGTGAATAGCCGTAGATGTCTTCGCGCAATTGCACCTTGCCCTCGTCGTCGACGAAGGCGGTGAAATATTCGATGTGGATCGGAATGGTTTCCGGCAGTTTCACGAGGCGTTCGCCGCCGCCGACCATGGCGCGCACCTTCTGCTCACTCCAGCCGTTCTCCTTGCCCAGCACCACTTCGGCGAGGCGGAAGGGCTGATCGACGCGCACGCAGCCGTGGCTGTAGGCGCGCCGCGCATTGGCGAACAGGCCGCGCGACGGCGTGTCGTGCAGATAGACCGCATGTTCGTTGGGGAACATGAATTTGATGTGGCCGAGCGCGTTGCGTTCGCCCGGCGGCTGACGCACCACGAGCTGGCCGTTGCGCGTCTTCGCCACTTCATAGCCGCGCCGCTGGAAATAGCTCGGGTCCTTGGCATAGGCCGGCATCATCTCTTTCTGAATGATGGATGTCGGCACGTTCCAATAGGGATTGACGATGAGATGCTGCATCCGATCGGAGAACACCGGGGTGGGCGTCTGCGGCTTGCCGACGACGACGCGGGCGCTGTGGATCAGCTCGCTGCCGCGCATCACATTCACCCGGTAGTCGGGGATATTCACCTCGATGCGTGTCTCGCCCATGTCGCGCGGCATCCAGCGCCAGCGTTCCATGTTCGACAGCAATTCGGCTTCCAGCCGCAGCGGTTCACCGCCGGACAATTTGGCTATTGTCCGCGCCGTCAGCGTATTGACGGCGGGCAGGCCGTTGGCGCGGTTGAAATCGGCGACGGCGCTGGCGACGCGCACATCATAGAGCATTGGGTCGGTCTCGCTCTCGGCATCGACGCCGAGGCGGGCGCGCAGCAGTGGCACGCGCTGGTCCTTCATGCCGACGCGCAGAACCGGGCCCGGGCCGATGCGCTGATTGGCGATGGCTGGATGTTCGCGGCGTAGTTCCGCCAGCTTCTCGCGCAGCGCGCGATAGCCGGGCTGCGGCGGATTGAAGGCGGCGAGGCGATCGCCGACGCTCTCGCCTGCTTCAGCGAGGGCAGCGAGGATTGTCGCGACATCGGGGATTTCCGGCTTGGCGGTGATCACGCCGATGGTGCGCGGATCGATGCGGGCGCCGCGCGCCTGCAGCGCATAAGTGATGGCCGCATTGGTCAAGGCGAGTTCCGTGATCGCCGCCTGTTCGTCATTGGCGATGCTCGGAACGCCGCGGAAATCGCCGAGGACGAGGCCGTCTTCGCCGGCTCGGTCGAGACGGGCGACGAGGGCCGTGCCGGCCTTGGTCAGCGCCTTGCCGTCGCTCCACAGCGGGGCATTGTCGCGGGTGGCGTAGAAAGCGGCGACGGCTTCGCGCTCGCGGCGCTGGGTCTGCGCCTTGGTGGTGCGGGCCGGTTCCGCCTCGACCGCAGCGGCCAGTGCCTGGCGGATGCGGTCGCGCAAGGCAAACTGATTGCCGGACTGATCGGCGGTCTGCTCACTGGCCGGCGCGGCCGGCGGTGTTTCGGCCTGCTGCACCTGTGACGGCTGCGGGGCGGGTTGCGCCTCGGCCGCCGCGGGGGCTGGCGTGGCGATCGTCGCCGTCGGATGAGAATCGAGCGGATGAGAATCGAGATTGAGGGGCGCTTCCGGCGGCAGTTCGACGATGACTGTGGGGTCGCTCGGTGGCTCGGTCGCGGGCTTGGCGTCCGCTTCCGTTTGGGCGGCGGCTGGCGCAGCGGTGTCGGCGGCGGGCGCTTGGACATCGGCGCTCAGCGCGGCGTCCGGCGGCATCGGCACGGTGACGGCTATATCGGGCGTCGGCGCGCTGTCTTGTGCTTGGCCTTGGGCGACGCCCAGGGTCACGCCGAAAGCAAGACTGACGGCCAGCAGGGCCGTGCCATGCAGCAATCTGTTATTTATGGATACCAGCATCGCCCCCGCCCATGATCACGGCTCTGCCGCCGGCAGGCGGGCCGAAACCGTGTAAAATTTACGTCACGAACCACGCTACGCCTAGGCATGCGGCTGGGTCCGTGCGTGATCACACACAGGCGTTGCAAAAATCCCACGCTGGCGCTGATTGCCTGCCGCCATTTTAGGCGACTTCGTCGGTTTCCATGCCTTCGTTCGGATCGTTCAACCCGTAATCCTTCATTTTGCGATAAAGGGTCGAGCGACCGATGCCGAGGCGGCGGGCCATTTCCGACATTTGCCCGCGATAATGGGCGAGGGCGAAGCGAATCGATTCGGCTTCCATGTCCTCGAGACGGCGGACATTGCCGTTCTCGTCGAGCAGGCGCAGCACGTTGGGATCGCGCACTTCGATGCGGACGATTTCCTTCTGCGTCACCGGCGGGGCGGCGGCCGGAGCCGGCGGGATACGGACATCGAAGCCATCGACCTGAGCCGCGATCTGCGGGAACTCCGCCACGGTCAGTTCGTCGCCTTCCGCCAAAACCACCGCGCGGAAGACTGCGTTTTCGAGCTGGCGGACATTGCCCGGCCAGTCGTAGCGGGTCAGCAAGGACACGGCCTCCGATGACATGCCGCGCAGCTTGCGGCCTTCCTCGGCGGCGAAGCGCGCGGTGAAGCGGCGGGCGAGATCGGGGATGTCGTCGCGGCGCGAACGCAGCGGCGGAATGGAAATCGGGAAGACGTTGAGGCGATAGTAGAGGTCTTCACGGAAGGCGCCGCGCTTCACCAGTTCGATCAGATTCTGGTTGGTGGCGGAAATTAGCCGGATATCCACCTTGATCGAGCGCTTGCCGCCGACCGGATCGATCTCGCCTTCCTGCAAAGCGCGCAGCAGCTTCACCTGGGTCTCGAGCGGCAGTTCGCCGACCTCGTCCAGGAACAGCGTGCCGCCATTGGCTTCGAGGAACTTGCCGGTGTGCTTTTCGGTGGCGCCGGTGAAGGCGCCCTTCTCGTGACCGAAGAGAATGGACTCGACCAGGTTCTCCGGCAGGGCGCCGCAGTTGACGGTGACGAAGGGTTTGCCGCGACGATCGGAGGCGCCCTGGATGGCGCGGGCGATCAGTTCCTTGCCGACGCCGGACTCGCCCTCGATGAGAACGGGAATGGTCGATTTGGCGGCGCGCTCACCCAGACGAATGATGCGTTCCATCTCCGGCGACCGGGTGGCTATGTCTTTCAGGCCGAGCGTGCCGCTGGCCTTGCGGTTCATGCGCCGGATTTCGTCTTCCAGCGCATCGGCCCGCAAAGCGTTCTTGATCGAAATCTGCAGGCGTTCGGCGCCGACCGGCTTGACGACGAAGTCGACCGCGCCGGCGCGCATGGCCGAGATCACCGTCTCGATGGAACCGTGAGCGGTTTGCACGATCACCGGTGTGGTGAGCTTGCGCTCGCGCAATTTGCCGAGCACGCCCATGCCGTCGAGGTCGGGCATGACGAGGTCGAGAATGACCATGGCGATGGCAGGCTTGTCTGCCGCTTCGAGGCGCGTCAGGACGGCTTCGCCGCCATCGACCGACTCAACCTCGTATCCAAATCGCCGCACCATCGCTTCGAGGAGGCGGCGCTGCACCGGATCATCGTCTGCAATCAGTATAATAGAACTCATTTCGCCCCTATGCACTGGCCACGGCCGCCAGCGTTGGCCTCAGAGAGTCTGTTATCAGGGTAAAGAGGCGGTTAAAGGGCGTCCAAGAACGGGACGACTGCCTCGCCTCACGATAGGCTTCTACCCCGGTGATGACAAGGTGGAAGCTCGTTCTGTAGGTGCTAGGTTGCAAGGGCGGCAGGACTGCTGGGGGAGCTGATATGGCTGACACGCGCACGAAGTCCGTTGAAATTCCGTCATTCAAGCAATCGGCCAAAACCTATGACGGCTGGCTGCGCCAACAGGCGGGCAAGACCTTTGTCGCAGCCGACATGAAGTGGAAGAACCAGAAGATCAGCGAGAATGCCTTCTCGTTTCTGCGCGGAACTTACTGGCGATTTGCCGAAACCATTTTGAAGGATGCGCCCGAGACCGCCGCCTGTCCGCCTATCCTCGCGGTCGGTGATATTCATCTGGAGAATTTTGGGCTGTGGCGCGATGCCGACAGCCGCATGACCTGGGGCGTCAACGACTTCGATGAAGCGGCGACCATGCCCTATGCGTTGGATCTCGTTCGCTTGGGGTTGAGCGCCATCCTGGCGCGCAAGGGCACCAAGCCGACCGAGAAGGAAATTTGTGCGCGCATTCTGCGCGGCTACCGCAAGGGTATCGCGCAACCGCAGCCGACGATCCTGGAACAGGAGCATGATCGGTTGCGCGAGGCCATGAACCTGCCGCCTGCGGACCGCAGCAAATATTGGGCGAAGATGCAGCTTGCCTGTTTCGACAAGCCGGTTCCATCAAGCGCCGTGCCGGCGCCGCATGCCAAGGCTCTGCGCGCGGCGATGCCCGATCCGAAGATCAAACTGCAATTCGCGCGCCGGGTCGCAGGCACCGGCAGTCTCGGCCGGCCGCGTTTCGTGGCCTGGGGCCATTGGCGTGGCGGCATCGTGCTGCGCGAATCGAAAATGCTTTGTGCTTCCGCCTGGCGTTTCAGCGGCGCGGAAGACGTGGCCATTCAAAGCGGCAAGATCGCCGGTGGCGCGCATCGCGCGCCCGATCCGAATTATCGGGTTGCCGAGGGCATCGTCGTGCGCCGTCTGGGGCCGACCTATCGCAAGATCGAGGCGAAGCGCGATCCCGCCGAACTGCTCAATCTCGATCTCTTGGAAATGATGGGCTTCGAGCTTGGCGCCTGTCATGCCGGCGATGCGGCCCATGTGGCTGCGGTGCGCAAGGATGTCAAAAAGCGCACGGCCCGTTGGCTGCGCAAACAGGTCAATCTGGCGGGCAAACGTTTGAATGCCGATTTCAAATCGATGCGAAAGGCTCGTTCCTCACGTGGGCGCTGACAGGCCGGCCTTTTGCAAGACGGCGGCCTGTCGCCGCGCCAGCGCATCGACGTCGAAATCGACCAGCGCTTCGTTGAACATGGCGTAGAAATTCAGCCGCGCGTCGAGATGCAGGAAGGCGCCGCCGAGGCCGATGGCGGCGCGATCCATGAAGACGAATTCCCGCGGCACGGTGACGGGGCCGTGCTGCTTGAGCCCTTCATGGACGCGACCCGCTTGCGTGCGGCCATATTCACCGGGCGAAACGCCTTCGGCGATCGGGCGCACGCGATCATCGAGCAGTGGGCCATAGATGAAGCGCGACCAGATGTTGAGCACGTCGCGCAATTGCGGGCTTAAACCGCGAAAGCCCCAGGTCTCGTAAGCCGCGGCAATGGCCGCTTCATCGGCGTCGCGCAGGCCGCGATAAAGATCGACGACGCCTTTGACGAAGCTCGGTGGAAAGATGCGGATGCAGCCATAGTCGAGCAGGTTGATGCCGGCTGCTTCGCCGCTGCCGTCGCGGAACACGGTATAATTGCCGAGATGCGGGTCACCGTGGATGATGCCGAGCTTGATGAAGGGATGCCACCAGGCGCGGAACATGGCGGTGGCGATGGTGTTGCGCGCCTCCTGCGAGGCCGATTTGAAATCGAGCAGCGGCTCGCCTTCGAGCCAGTCGAGAGTGATGAGGCGGCGCGTGGAAAGGTCCGGCCACACGCCCGGCACGCGCACGTTGGTCTGCGTCGTGCGATCGCCGAGGATTTCGCGATAGAGCGCCACATGTTTGGCCTCGCGCTCATAGTCGAGTTCCTCGCGCAGGCGCGCGCCGATTTCCTTGGCGGCCTCGCGTGTATCGAGAGCGGTGTTGAGGCGGCGGCGCAGGGCGAAGAGAATGTCGAGCTGTTTGAGATCGGCTTCAACCACCGAGGTCATGTCGGGATATTGCAGCTTGCAGGCGAGCGGCTGGCCATCGAGCGAGGTGGCGCGATGCACCTGACCAAGAGACGCGGCGTGCGCGGGATGCAAATCGAAGGCCGCGAATTTGGCACGCCAACCCGCGCCGAGTTCGGCCATCATGCGGCGATTGACGAAGCCGGCGCCCATGGGCGGCGCGTTCGCTTGCAATTGCTTGAGCCGGTCGGCCCAGTCCTGCGGCAGGGCTTCGGGAATGGTGGCGAGGAATTGCGCCACTTTCATCATCGGCCCCTTGAGGGAACCGAGGGCTGCGGTGAAAGCGGCCGCATTGGCATCGTCGAACATGTCGCGGCCGCGCAGGCGCGCGCTCGCCATGCGGGCGGCGACACCGCCGACCCGCGTGCCGACCTGCGCATAGCGCGCGGCGCGGGCACTCAATCTGTTGCGTTCTTCATCGCTCATGAGCTCAGTCTGCCGTAGCGATTGTGGCGAGGGAATGGGCGATCCTGTCGCGGCTCTCGGTCATATTCTTGTAGGCAAGTTGATCGGGCGTCAGCGCCAGAAGCTGATCGCGCAGGGCGGCGGCCAGGGTTTGTCCCTCCGGATGATCGCGGAAGGCGGCGATCGGATCGATGAGGATGCGGATGGTGAAGAGGATATCGCCGGAAGCCATGCGGCGCAGGGTCTGCCGCTCGACACGGACGAACGATGGTTCCGTTGCCGGCGACGGGCGCGGCGTGGGATGGGGATGATGCAGCACATCGTTGTCGTAGATGGACCAGTTGAACCGTTCGACCGGCGCACCGGCCCGTAGATTGTCGAAAATGCGCGTCACACGCTTTTCCATCTCGCCGGGAAAGCCCGGCACCGGCGCGTGAATGTCGGCGAGGGTTCTGTCGAACTTTTCTCGCAGGTTCCAGGTCGAGGGAAAGCAGATCGCGGCGGCGGCCAGGCGCCAGCCGTTGTCGAAACGGCGCATCAGTGCGAGATCGTCCTGAACGAGCAGCGCTGCCTGCATCAGGGGCGGCAAGATGTCGTCGAAAGCCAGGCGTTGCCGCAGCGGCACAATGAGGATGCCGTTGCCGTCACGGACATAGAGATCGGAATAGGTCTGCGTCAGATAGTCGGCAAGGGCATCGCGGATTTCGCGTTGGCTTGCCTGCGTATCGGCGCGGGCGGCGAAGACCGCATCGCGCTGATCGGCGAATAGGCGCTGCTTCTCGGCAAGGAACCGGGCGAGATCCGCGTCAGGCTCGATCCAGCGGGCCGGATCGAGCGGGCGCAAGCCGATGGTGAAGGGTTTCGAACTGCCGTCGTAAGGCGTGTGCGCGAGCATGCCTCAGCATAGCACGCCACATCAGCGCTTCAGCGGATCAATTGACCCGCGACCAACTGACCGAACGGCAGATCAGGCCGCCGAGCACGCAGCCCGAGGTGGTGAGCGTCGAGCCTGACAGGCTCATCGTGCCGGAATAGGTCTTGCCGTCTTCCGGATTGAAGGCGTTGCCGCTCCATTTGCCGGCGCCGTTGGGCTTCATATTGTAGAAGACGCGTTGGCCGACTTTCGAAGGGCCGCTTGAGTCGGCGAGCCAGGAGATCGTGCCACACAGGGCGCCGCCGCAATCGGTGATGCGCACGCGGCTCTTGCCATTGTCGCGCAGCCAGACGCCCTTGGCGTCCTGGGCCTGGGCGGGCAGGGCGCCGGATAGCAGCAAAAGTGCCGCGCCCCAGAGCAGATGTTTCGATGAAAAGGCTCCCATGGCACATCCCTCCGTTTCGTACCGCGTCCAGCATAGCCGGACGGTGAACGGGCTCAAAGCGCGACGGAGGGAGACCAAAGGATGAGCCGCGGTGCATCTGATGATGCACCGCGGAAAGTTTTTTACGACAGGCTGGCGGTGAAGCGCTGGATGCGCCGGCAGGCGTCTTCCAGCAGGCCGGTCTTCGCCGCATAGGAAATGCGGAAGTTCGGGCCAAGGCCGAAGGCCGAGCCATGCACAACCGCGACGCCTTCCTGGTGCAGCAAGGCGGTGATGAAGTCCTCGTCGGTCGTCAGCACCTTGCCGTCCTGGGTCTTCTTGCCCATCGCCGCCGAACAATCGGGATAGACATAGAAGGCGCCTTCCGGCGTCGGGCACTTGATGAATTTGGCCTGGTTGAGCATCGAGACCACCAGATCGCGACGTTCCTCGAAGGCCTTGCGGAAGATCGGCAGATGATCCTGCGGGCCGTTCAAGGCTTCGACCGAAGCCCATTGCGCGATCGTGCAGGCGCCGGAGGTCTGCTGGCCGTGCAGCAGATCGAGCGCCTTGATCAGGATATCGGGGCCGGCCGCATAGCCGATGCGCCAGCCGGTCATGGCATAGCTCTTCGACATGCCGTTCATGGTCAGCGCGCGGTCCATCAGGTTCGGCTCGATCTGTACCGGCGTGGTGAATTTGAAGTCGCCGTAGATCAGATGTTCGTAGATGTCGTCGCTGAACACCCAGACATGCTTGTTCTTGGGACGCATCAGAACGTCGGTGAGCGCCTTCAATTCGTCGCGCGTATAGGCGGCGCCCGTCGGGTTCGACGGCGAGTTGAGCAGCACCCACTTGGTCTTCGGCGTGATGGCGCGATCGAGATCCTCGGGCTGCAGCTTGAAGCCCGACTCGAGCGTCGTCTTGACGATGACCGGCGTGCCGCCGGCAATGGTGACCATGTCCGGATAGCTCACCCAATAGGGCGCCGGGATGATCACTTCATCGCCCTTGTCGCAGGTGGCCAAGAACGTGTTGAACAGGATCTGCTTGCCGCCCGTGCCGACGATGGTCTGCGACGGCTTGTAGTCGAGTTCGTTCTCGCGCTTGAACTTCTTGGCGATGGCTTCGCGCAGCGGCACGATGCCGAGCACCGGCGGATATTTCGTCTCGCCGCGATTGATGGCGTCGATGGCCGCCTTTTTGATGTGATCGGGTGTATCGAAGTCCGGTTCGCCGACGGAAAGCGAGATGATGTCGCGCCCGGCGTTTTTCAGGTCGCGCGCCACCTGGGTAGCCACCATGGTGGCTGACGGCTTCACGCGGGTCACTGCGCCTGCAAGGAACGACATTTCTGGTCTCCGGAGAGTTATGGATTCTCCATGGGATTCATGGAGGCGGCGGAAAATAGTTTCGCAGAGCCCAAAGGGCAAATGGAAAAGCCGATTTTCGGCCTGTTTTTGATCGAACCTCCGGCGGGTTTGTGCGTTACCACACTGCAAGATGGCAGGGATCGGGCTTATCCCGTTTGGAGCGGGACGTCTGGTTCTTCGCCCCGCCCGTGCCCAGGAGGCTCAGATGCGCTCCCGAAACTGGTCCGAATCGCGTGAAAACAATGGCTTCAGCTATGCAATGCCGCCGGAACTGGCGCAGCAGCAGTTGCGCATGTCGGTTCGGCTGGTGGCTGTGATGGCCTTTGCCATCGTCATTGCTCTGGTGGCGACCATGCGCGCGCCGGAGCCCGCCAAGGGACCGACCGAAGCGCATCGCAACGGTCCGCCGGTGATAACCTTCGTTGCCGATAACGCGCCCGTGGGTTCAGCCACGGTTCATCTGCGCTGACTACAGTGAACGGTGTGATGTGCCCTTAGCTTTGGGCCTTCCGTTTTTACTGGAGACAGCCATGAAGACCCGCATTCTTGCCGCTCTCGCATTCGCGACCGCCCTCACTGGCGCAGCTTTGGCGCAGGCGCCGGCTCCTTCAACGCAACCCGCCAAGCCCGTCATGCCGCCGCCGGCCGCAACGGCGCCAGCGACGACTGCTCCCGCCACCACAGCCAAGCCCGCAACGCCTGCCGCAACACCTGCAACGGCGCCCACGACCGCTGCCAAGCCGGCCGCCGCGACCGATCTTCTCGACATCAACACCGCTTCCGCCGCCGATCTCGAAAAGCTGAAAGGCATTGGCGCGGCGCGTTCGGCGGCGATCATCAAGGGCCGTCCGTATCGCGGCAAGAATGAACTGCTCGACAAGAACATCGTGCCGAAGAATGTCTATGAAGACATCAAGGATCACATCATCGCCAAGCAGGCGGCCCGTTAATCGCTCAAGACATAAGTTGCATCGAACGCGCCGCCCGCCAGCGGCGCGTTTTTCATTTCAGATCTTATCCTTGAAGATGAAGGCCGCGCCTGCGGCAATGAGGATGAAGCCGACGGCGTGATTCCAGCCGAGCTGTTCCTTCAGATAGAAGGTCGAGAAGCCGGCAAACACGAGCAAGGTAATCACTTCCTGCATCGTTTTGAGTTCGGCAACGGAATAGAAGGCGCTGCCGTAGCGATTGGCTGGAACGGCGAAGCAATATTCGACGAGCGCGATGCCCCAGCTTGCGAGAATCGCCAGAAGCAGCGGGCTTTCCTTGTATTTCAGATGGCCATACCAGGCGAACGTCATGAAGACGTTCGACAGGATGAGCAGGACAGGGGCAAGCAAGGCCGGCGGGATTAAGTTTGATAGCATTTCCGCTCCAGATCGCGCGTCTTTTCGTCATGTCGAGGGGTGACAGGCTTTTGCTTAACACGAACGACACCGCAAAGTTTATGTCGTGTTGGGGTCAAGATGCAGGGCGCTCCGTGGCGCGAAGGATTTCGCATTGAGAAGCCAAAACGTTAAGCCCACCAAGGCGATGGCACCCAGGATCAGGAAGGCGGCGTCATAGCTCCAGCGGTCGGCGGCAAAGCCCGCGATGGTGGTGCTGAAGGCCGCGCCGATGCCTTGGACGGTCATGACGGCGCCGAGGCCGGCGTTGACGTGGCCCGTGCCGGCCAGAACCTGAGCGACGAGGCCGGGCAAAGCGACGCCCAGGAGGCCGGCGCCGACGCCATCGAGAATCTGCACGGGGATGAGCGCGCCGGGCTCGGTGAAGGACCAGGCGATGAGGCCCCGGATCGGCAGCGCGATCAGGGCGGCGATGAACAGCGGGCTGTAGCCGCGCGTTTCGGCAATGCGTGCCGCAAGCAAAGCCGCCGGTATCATGGTGATCTGCGCGATCAGAATGGTGGCGGCCGTATAGGCGCTCGGGTCCCACTGATCGCCGCGCGCCACCATGGCCTGGCCGAGAAGCGGCAGCATGGCGGCGTTGCCGAGATGAAAGAGCGCCATCGTCACGGCGATGACGATCAAGGGGCGCGAGGTGAGCAAAGCGGAATAGCTGCTGACGGCTGGTGCGTCGGCGCCGACATGTTCCCGCCCGCGCGCCGCTTCATGATCGATGTCGCTGCCTTTGATGGACAGCACGGCGATGGCAGACGCCACGGCCATCACGGACATCAAGACGAATATCGCGACGAAGCCGAAGAGATAGCCGAGAAGCCCGGCCAGTGCTGCGGCAGAAGCATTGCCCGCATGGTTGAAGGCTTCGTTGCGGCCGAGCTGATGGGCGAAGCCTGCTTGTTTGACGAGACCCAGGGTCAAGGCCGCGATGATGGGGCCCATGGCGGCGCCGCCAATGGCGCTGATCGTCTGCGCGGCGGCCGTGATGGGAAATGTCGGATACAGATAGTTTATGGCGTTGGCCAGGATGACCGCGACAATGGCGGCAAGCGCCAGCGTGCGTTTGGCTTTCGTGGTGTCGACGAGAATGCCCGCCGGTGTCGTCGCGATCATTCCGGCGAGGCCGCCGATCGTCATGACGATGCCGATTTCGGAGGCGCTCCACTGCCGGTCCTGTAAAAAGACGCCGAGGAACGGGCCCAGTCCGTCGCGGACATCGGCCATGAAGAAATTGGCGGCATTCAATGCGGCAATGGAGGTCGGCATCGATGCGGACTCACGGTCAATACAATCGTGATGCAATCGATGTCACAATTCGAAACCGACGCAATGGGTTCCTTTATGCGATCAGGCCGCGCAGCGGTTTCGCCGATGGGGAATCCGGAAAAACGCCTTCGATCTGAGCCGTGCCGATGTTGAGATGATCGACCAGCAGGCCTTTGAGGACAGCACGCAGGTCCGTCGTCGCCTTCAGGTCGCGCTTTTCAAACAATTGTTCGTCGCGCAGGCCCGGCCAATCGGCGACCATCTTGCCGCCGGCCAGAGCGCCGCCAGCGAGGAAAGCGACCGTGCCGGTGCCGTGATCGGTGCCCGTCGTGCCGTTGACCTTCGCCGTGCGGCCGAACTCGGTGATGGCGACGACGACCGTGTCCTTCCAGGCCGCACCGAGGCCGGTTTCGAATTCGGCGATGGCAGCATCGAGGCCCGCCAGCAATTGCGCCAGACGGCCGTTGGCGCCGCCTTCATTGGCATGGGTATCCCAACCGTCGAAGGCCAGCGCCGCGATGCGCGGGCCATCGTCGGCGGCGAGCAGTTTGGCGGCGCCGCGCGCCGGCGTGCGCATGGCTTCGATCACATTGCCGCCGACGGGGCGCATGCCACCGGCTTCGCGCTGGGCGATCTTCTCGATGTCGAGGCTTTCGGTGAGTACAGTGGCCAGCGCCTTGTCCCGTTCGCGGTAAAGCGCCAGCAGGCGCTGTTCGAGATCATCCTGCACCGCCGGCAAAGTGCTTGGCGTCCAGCCGGTGACAGGGGCGCCACCGCGCAGGATGAGCGGCGTCGCCGGGCCGACGCCGAGTGCTTTGCCGCGCGCCGCAATCCGCTCGCCCTTCGGCAGAACGGAGACAGCGCGGTTGAGCCAGCCGGAATCGGTGCGCCCGGCACCGGCATAGCCGCTTTCCAACACGTCCTGGCCGTCGAAATGCGAGCGGTCGCGATAGGCGGTCGCCGTGGCGTGGACGATGGTCGCCTGCCGCGCGCCGTAGAGGCGGGCGAGATTGGTCATCGAGGGATGCAGCGCAAAGAAACCGTCGAGCGGCAAGGCCGGCGTGTCGCCGGTGAGCGACAAAGCGATGGGGCCATGCAGGGCGGCATAAGAGGGATCGCCGATCGGGGGAACCGCGCCCAGGCCATCGAGCGCGCCGCGCAGGATGATGGTGATGAAGCGGGGATCGCGCGCGTCGGCGGCGCGCGCGAAACGCGGCAGATAAGACCAGGCGAACAGCGCGCCGCCGGTGACAAGCAATTGTCGGCGCGTGGCATGCGGGAGGGTGGAGGCCATGACGGTTATCTCCTCTGGAATTCCGGCGACATCAGCACGAGGGCGATGGCCTGTTCGCGCGACTCAGCGCGCCCTATCGTTTGTTTGAGATCGGCTGATGCGGCGGCGCCGGCGGCAGCATCGAGTGCTTCCTCCGGATCGGTGAGATTGCCGAGGCGCTTGGCGATCTGGTTGGAAATTTCCAGCCGTGCCTTCATGCCATTGGGCGTGGCCCAGGCGAAATTGGTGTCGGCAAAGCCGTTCGGGCCGGGCGGTTGCCAGAGTGGTGCGCCCATCAGAGCAAGCGCGCCAAGATAGCGCTGTGGCTGGTCGGGCGTGCGCGCGAACAGCCGTGAGGAGGCAACCAGGAATTCGTAAGGACTGCGGATTTTGGTGAGCGGCATCGACCAGGATAGCGGATCGTTGACGAGCGCGGTCGAGACCGCTTTCAGGTCGCCGTCGCTGTCGCGAAACACTTTCGCCAGCTTATCGACGAGGGCCGGTGGCGGATCGTCGGCGATGAAATGGCGCACCAGTTTGGTGGCGATGAATTTGGCGGTCGAGGGATGGCGCGCCAGATCGGTCAGCGCCTGTTCGCCTTGGGTTACGCCACCTTCCGCATAGGTCTTCTGCAGCAAGGTGTGATCGCCGGGTTCATGCGCATTGGCGTTGAAGGTGAACGTGCCGGGCGTGCCCAGACGCGCGGCCGGTCCGACGACCGTCCAGCCGGTGATGATGCGGGCGAAAGACGTGACATCGGCCTGGGTATAGCCGCCGTCGACGCCGAGCGTGTGTAGCTCCATGATCTCGCGCGCCAGATTTTCGTTGAGGCCGCGTTTGCCGTTTTGTCCGGCGCGGGAATTGGGGCCGATGGATTGTGCATTGTCGAGATAGAACAGCATGGCGGGATGCTGTTCGACGGCACGCAGCAGATCGGCGAAATGGCCGAGCACATGCGGACGGATCGCTTCGCGTTCGAAAGCGCCGGCCGTGATGCGCACGCCTGGACCTTTGATCGCCGAAATGCAGAAATGATTGGACCAGAAGGTGACGAGCCGTTCGACGAAGCCGCAGGCCGGCGCATGGGTGCGCTGGATGCGGGCCAAAGCTTCGGCGCGGAAACGTTCGGTGATGACGTTGAAATTGGGCTGCGGCGGCAGCGGTGCGGGCGGCGGTGTTGCAGGCGTTTCCGTCGGCTCGCTTGCAATTTGGCCGTTTGATGCTTGGGCATTGGCGGTGGCGTTCGCGGTCTGCTGATTGGCGGTCTGTTGATTGACCGCGAGGCGATAGGTGCGTTCCTGCTGTTGCAGGCCGTAAAGTTCGCTCAGCAAGGCATCGGTCGAACGTAGGATCGGATTTTCGAGAAGCGTCGAGCGCGGGTTCGTCAGTTCAGCCAGGACGAAGCCGCGCGGATCGCTTGCGGCTGCGGCGAGATCGCCAGAGTTGCCGCCACGTGCGCCAAAGCCGAAGCGGTTGAGCGCGACGAGAGCTTGCTGCGCTGAATTGTTTGCCGCCATCGCGTCGTCTCACGAATGATCGCGTTTAAGCTTCCCAACTATGCCATGACAAACATGGCTGCAGCATGAACGGATCGGGGAGAATGCGAGGTCGAAGCTGACAGTCAGCTGAAACGAACGACCTGCCGGATGGCCCTGCCTTCGCGCAGCCGATCGAAGCCGGCGTTGATGTCGTCAAGCGTGATCTGGTCGGTCAGCAGCCGATCGACCGGCAGACGGCCGCGCCGAAAGAGATTGAGATAGCGCGGCAGATCGCGCGCGGGCACGCAGGTGCCGATGTAGCTGCCTTTCAGGGTGCGCTCTTCGGCGACAAGGCTGACGGCGGGGATTTGCAACATGGCTGACGGCGCGGGCAGGCCGCCGGTGACGGTGGTGCCGCCGCGTTTGGTGACGGCATAGGCCAGTTCGAGCGCCTTCGCCGATCCGGCCAGTTCGATCACCGTGTCATAGCCACCATTGCTCGCGTCACGAATGTTGGCGATGGCATCGGCGCTGCCTGACTCGAAAGTTTCCGTCGCGCCGAGCTGACGGGCGACGGCGAGCTTGCCGGCATCGAGATCGATGGCGGCGACACGGTCGGCGCCACAGGCGACTGCCCCCAACAAGGCCGAGAGCCCGACGCCGCCAAGACCGACGATGGCGACTGTCGATCCTGCCGAAATCTGTGCGGTGTTGATCACCGCGCCGACGCCGGTGAGCACGGCGCAACCGAAGAGTGCCGCGTGTTCGAGCGGAATATCCTTGTCGATGCGCACGAGCGAGCGGCGCGAGACCACGGCGTGATCGGCGAAGGCCGACACGCCCATGTGGTGATTGATCGGCGTGCCGTTGCGGCTGATGCGTTTCTCACCCGACAGCAACGTCCCGGCGCCGTTGGCGGCAGCGGCTGGTTCGCACAGCGCCGGGCGGCCGGTGGCGCAGGGCAGGCAATGGCCGCAGCTCGGCACGAAGACCAAAACGACATGATCGCCGATGCTCAGATCATCGACGCCCGTGCCCAAAGCGGCGACGACGCCGGAGGCTTCATGGCCGAGCGCCATGGGCGTGGGGCGGGGTCGCGATCCATCGATCACCGAGAGATCGGAATGGCAGAGGCCGGCGGCGGCGATGCGCACCAGGACTTCGCCAGGGCCGGGTGGCGCGATCTCTACCTCGGTGATCGTCAGCGGGCGTGACGAGGCATAGGGCGGCGAACGGCCCATATCTTCCAGAACGGCGGTGCGCACTTTCATGGAATCCCTCCTGTCAGGAGGGCATGGTAGCCAGTCTCAGCCCTTCACTTCAACGTTGGCGGGCCGTTCGAAATATTCGACGATGGAATTGTAGCCGCGCTTGGGGTTTTCTGCGTAGGCGCTGTTCCAGATGTCCATCACCGCCGCGCCGATGGGCGCGGGCAGGCCCATGGCCTCAATGGTTTCCATATAGAGTTGCATATCCTTGACGCCGATGCTCATCGGCGAGGCGAAATCGCGCGGTAGGATGGAGCGCGGGAATTTGTCCACCGTTGCGGAATTGCGGCCGCTGCCGTCGTTGAGGGCATCGATCAAGGCGCTGGGGTTGAGGCCCGCTTTGACGCCCATGACGATGGCCTCGCAGGATACGGTGAGCGCGGTGATCGACAAGGCATTGTTGATGACCTTGGCGATCTGCGCCATGCCGGGCTCGGTGCCGACATGGTGGACGCGTTCCGTCAGGCTGCGCAGCAAGGGCTCGATCCGCGCGAAGATGTCGTTTGGCCCGGCACAGACGAAGGCGAATGTGCCGGCATCGACGCCACGCGAGCCGCCGGCCGCGCCCGTCACCGGGCAATCGAGAACGGCGATCTGGGCCTGCGCGAGATGAGCGGCAATGTCGCGCATCGTCTTGACGCCAAGGGTCGAGCATTCGACCAGGATGCGCAGACGCGCAGCACCGGCGATCTCGTCGGCGACGGCGCGGCTGATAGCTGGCGTGGGCAGACAGACGAAGGCGATCTCGCACGCGTCGGCAACCGCGCGGGCTGAGGGCGCAACGGTGGCGCCGGCTTCAGCCATGCGTTGCCGCATCGTCGGATCGGCATCGTAGATGGTGAGGCGGCGTCCCGATTGAAGCAGTTTGCGCGCCAAGGCGCCGCCGAGCGCGCCGGTGCCGATGAGCCCGATCTCAAACATGGTCAATCCGTTTGTCAGGCGGTGTGTCGAAAATCCTTCGTGTCATCCCCGACAGCCGCGCAGCGGCTGAGCGGGGATCCAGGGGCGAGTGGTAAAAAGCCACATCAATTCTCACCTGCACTGTGTTCAGCATTCGTGTGGTTGCTCTGGATTCCCGCTCGCGCTTCGCGCGTCGGGAATGACACTGAGAACATCCTGCTAGAAAGCCGGCATATCCGCCAGGAAAAGATGGAGTGGGGCTTCAGCCGCGATCGTAGCGCTTTCGCCGGCTTCCAGCGCGAAAGCCGAATGGGCGCGCAGAGCGTTGTCGCCGATCCTGCCGGTGCCGGACAAAACGAAGCCGATACGCCAACCGTCGCGCGCTGAGAGCGCATGCGCTCGGTTGGCATCGAGGCGCAGCAAAACGAAGGCGGTGCCGCGCGTGCCGAAATCGCCCAGGTGTTTTGACGTGATCCCCGGCGCGATATCGCTCCAGGCTTGCTCTTGCGGGCGCATCAGGATCGGTGCGTCCCAGCGCTTGGGCGCATAGGCGATGCGGCGCCCGCTGACGTTCTCCCAGATCGCCTCGAACGCATCTTGATTGCGGCGGGTGCCATCAGGCGGATCGTCGGTGCGGCGATAGATACCGTTCTCGAACGTGCCGTGACGTTGCAGCGTCGCCATGCCGTCGTTCATCTGTCGTTCGCTGATAAAGCCTTCGCCGCTGTCGCCGCCGAATTGAATGGTGATGCCGAGCCGTTCGTTGTCAGCCTCTTCGGGACCATAGGGTGTGCTTTCGGGGAAATAAGCCAGTTCGCCCGGCCTGATCCAATGGTTCGGCCCATAATTGATGTCGCCTTCGATGGCGAGGCGAAGTTGATCGAAGTTATGGCGATGGCGCGGCGTCGCAATCGGTCCGTTGGTGCGCACATAGACCAGACGGAAGTTATCGGGCTGCCCTTCCGCGCCGGTCAGCAGCGTGCGGAACAATTTGCCGCCGCCGCGAAATTCCGGTGTCGTCACCGCGCCTTCATGCGCATCCGCATGGCCGATCTTCATGTCGTCCTCCCGGGACTTCGCGGGCGCTTATGTGGCCCTTGTCCCTATTGAACGCGTATTTACAGCCTCTGGGCAAGTCTCTACGCTTGTGCGCAATAAAAAATCTTCGGGAGGAGAAATGGCACGCTTTTTCGTGGGGCGAGTTGCGGCTTTTGTCGTTGGCTTGGCGCTTGCCGGTGTTGCCCAGGCCCAGACCAAATTGAAAGTCGGTAAATCCGGCGGCCCGATGATCCTAACCATCGTCGACGTCGGCAATGAGGCCGGCATCTGGAAGCAGTTCGGTCTGGAGGTGGAGTCGATCTATTTCGGTGGTGAGTCGCAGACGATGGTTGGTCTCGCGTCCGGTTCCGTCGATCTGGGTTTCGGATCGGGGCCTGGGCTCGCCTATCCGGTGAAGGGCGTACCGGTCACCGCCATCGCCGCTGTCAGCGGTGCGCCTTACAATATGGTGGTGCTGGTGGCGAACCCATCGCCGATCAAATCCCTGGCCGATCTGCGCGGCAAGAAACTTGGCGTGACGTCGGCCGGCTCGTTAACCGACTGGATGGCGCGCGAAATTGGCCGTGGCCAGGGCTGGGGCAATGACGGGGTGATCTCCTTTCCGACCGGCGCGTCGCGCACGTCCATCGCCGCCATGCGCTCTGGCGATATCGACGGTGTCGTCATGGGCGCGGCGACGGCTTTCGATGCGCAGTTGAACAAGCAGGGGCAGGTGCTGGCGCCGCTTGGCGACATCGTGAAGGATTTTCATTCCAACGTTCTGTTCGCGCGCAACGAGCTGATCGCCAAATCGCCGGATGTGGTGCAGCGCTTCGTCGATGGCTGGTTCAAGGCGGTGGCTTTCGCCAAGGCCAATCCGGAGATCACCATCAAGGTCAGCGCCGCCACCTTGCGGATCAGCCCGGAATCGGCGCGTGCCGCCTATGAGGATGAGATCACCCGCATGGTCCGCGACAAGGGCGGATTCGACAAAGGTGCGGTCGAAGTGATCCGCCGGTCGCTGCGCGAGATCGGCACGCTCGCCGATCCGCCGCCGGCGGAAAAGCTTTATGATGAACGGTTTCTGGCCCACCATAAATAGTTTCGCGCGACCATAGTTGTCAGCCTGGGCCGGAATGTTTACGGATCATCGCCACGGATGACCCATTCAAGACTAAGGGAACGCTCATGTCCGGCCATATTACACTCGGCATCATCGGCTTCGGTGAAGTCGGATCGACCTTCGCCCGTGAATTCCTTGCGCGCGGCGGTGTGTCGATTTCGACATATGACATTCTTTTCAATGATCCCCAGAAGGGACCAGCGAAAATCGAACTGGCGAAAAGCCTCGGCGTGCGGCCGGCTAAGAGTGCGGCCGACGCCAGCCGCGATGCGCGCATCGTCATCTCCGCCGTGACGGCGTCCAATGTTCTGGATGTGGCCGGCGAAGCGGCCGGCTATCTCAACCAGGGCCAGTTATTCTTCGACATCAATTCGGCTTCGCCGGTGACGAAGAAGACGGCGGCGGGCAAGGTCAATGCCTCGCATGCCAAATATGTCGAAGGCGCGGTGATGGCGCCGGTGCCGGGCCCCGGCATTCAAGTGCCGATCCTGGCCGGCGGTCCGGCGGCGGAAGAAGCCGCGGCGCTGCTCAATGGCCTTGGCATGAACGTGACGCCGGTGACGACGGAACCGGGCCGCGCTTCCGCGATGAAGCTCTGCCGCTCGATTGTCATCAAGGGCCTTGAAGCGATCATGGTCGATTGCGCTGCCGCCGCGAAGCAATGGGGCGTGGAAGACGAAGTGTTCGCCAGCCTCGATGCCAGCTATCCGTCGATCGATTTTCGCCAGCTTGCGGAAACGATGGGCGGTCGTGTACGTCAGCACGGCATTCGCCGCGCCGCGGAAATGCGGGAGGCGGCGATGATGGTCGAAGATCTGGGCATGAACCCGGGCCTTTGCAGCGCCATCGCCGACGCACAAGAAAGAGGAGCCGATAAGAAATGAGTGCGCTCGACAAGCATAAGAATCCGCCGAACGATTTCACGCCGACCATTCCGCCGCCGGATCGCGACACCAAGACGCCGAAATTCAAACTGCCGCACAATGCGACGGACGCGCACTGCCACATCTTCGGGCCGGGCGACAAATATCCCTTCGCGCCGGATCGCTCCTATACGCCGCCGGATTCGGGCCTGGAGAAATTCGCTGCCTTGCAGGCCAAGCTCGGCCTCACCCGCGCGGTGATCGTCAATGCCTCGTGCCACGGCAATGACAACACCGTTTGTCTCGACGCCATCGCGCAGTCGAACGGTCGCTATCGTGCCGTCGCCAATATCGACGACACGTTCAGCGAAGAGGCGATCGCGGAACTGCACAAGGGTGGCATTCGCGGCTGCCGCTTCAACTTCGTCGCCCATCTTGGCGGCGTGCCCGACATGCGCGTGTTCCACAACGTCGTCGACAAGATCAAGAACTTCGGGTGGTCGCTCGACGTGCATTTTGACGCGATCGATCTGCCCGAATATGCGCCGATGCTCGCCAAACTGCCGGTGATCTACACGATCGATCACATGGGCCGCGTCAAGGCGAGCGACGGCTTGCAGCAGAAGCCGTTCGAATGCCTCGTCAACCTGATCAAGGACGACGAGAAGTGCTGGGTGAAGGTGTGCGGTTCCGAGCGCGTGTCCTCGACCGGCTATCCCTTCCACGATGCCGTACCGTTCGCCCGCCAGATCTGCGAACTGGCGCCCGACCGCATCATCTGGGGCACCGACTGGCCGCACCCGAACGTCAAGCAGATGCCGAACGACGGCGATCTCGTCGATCTGATCCCGCTGTTCGCGCCCGAGCCGGAACTGCAGCAGAAGCTGCTCGTCACCAATCCGGGCCGGCTCTATTTCGACGAGAAATAGGTTTTGGGCTCTGACGATATGAAGACGCCCGTCTCGCGAGAGGCGGGCGTTTTTGTTTTGGGGCCTTGGTGTCATCCCGGGCGCGATAGCGACCCGGGATCCAGGGGCGAGTGGTACAACATCAGTCGTTCTACCATTTGCCCCTGGATCCCGGATCACGCTGCGCGTGTCCGGGATGACACTCAGGTTTCGCGTGAAGCGGCAACGCGCTGGCGCACCGCATCGGCCAGTCTGGCAATATCCGCCGGTGACGTGATCGTCGCCGCCGCCATCGTGTAGCGGTCGGGCCGCACGACGACGAGGCTGTCCTTTGCCACGGGCAGCATCGCTTCCAGCAATCCGTCCACGTCCCGGCAGGCCAGGATCGCTGGATCGGCGCGGCGGTCGATGTTGAGGCGCATCGGGCTGATGGCGAGCAGGCGCAGGTCCTTAAGGCCGAAGTCTTCGCCTTGTGCCTGCGCGATCGTCGCTTGCGCGTTCTCGCCATAGGCGATGAGCGCGAAGTGATTGCCGATCAGAGTGTCCATCTTGGCGGTCGAGCGATCCAACAATTCGACCGTCGGCTGCGGGAACATGCGGCCGATGACTTTCGAGGCCTCATCTTCCACCAGGAAGCCGTGCTTGTAATAGGGCTTCGGCTTGAACTTCATCTGCGCGAAATAATTCTGCAGTTTCGGCACGAAACGCATCAGGCGGAAGGCGCCCTGCACGAGGAAGGCCTGCACGGGCGAGGTCGGCATCATCACCCGGCCGATGTTGATGGCGAATTCGATCAGCGCCCAGGCATGCGGTTTGCGTTCGGTCTGATAGGTGTCGAGCACGCCGGGACCGAGGTTGCCTTTGGCGATGGCGGTGAAGCGCCAGGCGAGCGCATGGGCGTCGCGCACGCCGCTGTTCATGCCCTGGCCGGCAAAGGGCGGCGTCAGATGCGCGGCATCGCCGGCCAAATAGATGTGCTTGCTGTTCCACGTGTCGCAGACACGCGCGTGGAAGGCATAAACCTGGCGGCGCACGATCTTGGCGTCGGCATCGGGACCATAAGCGGCAAGCAGCTTCTTGACCGATTCCGGCGTGGCGATCTCTTCGTCGGATTCGCCCTCGCGCAGTTTGAATTCATAGCGGCGTTTGCCGTCGGGGCCCGGCAGGCAGATCGCGGCGCGGGCCGGATTGCAGAGCACGCGGGTCTGGCGCAGGCGCTCCTTCGTCTCTTCCATGTCGACGATGAGCCATTTGTCGGGATAGGTCGATCCCTGCAATTCGGCACCGATGATCTTGCGCAGCGCGCTGCGGCCGCCGTCGCAGGCGGCGAGATATGTCGCGCGAATGGTCAGCGGCGTGCCGTCGAGGCGTTTGATGGCGACGGTGACACCGTCGGCATCTTCCGCAACGCTTTCGAACATGTGCTGAAACAAGGGTTCGACGCTCGCCCAGCGCGACAGGCCCTGGCGCAAGGTCGCTTCGAGTTCGGGCTGGGTGAAGGCGCTGCGGCGCGGATAGCCATATTCGCGGGTCGTCGGTTCGACGCGGGCGAAATTGATGCCTGACATCGACATGTAATGCGAGCCATAGTCGGGCGCGACATTGGCCATCACGTCGTCGATCAGGCCGCAGGCCTGCATGGTGCGCAGGGATTCGTCGTCGATGGAGACCGCGCGGGGCGCTTGCACAGTAAACTCATTGCGTTCGACGAGAATGGTCGCCACGCCGGCCTCGCCGAGCAGATTGGCCAGCGTCAATCCCGTTGGGCCGGCGCCGATGATGACGACGTCGCAGGTTTTATCGGGCCGAACCCGGTCAAGCGTAGTCACTTATCCCCCCTCAAATGATATCAGGCGACTTTCTGTGTCGCTTTGGTGGCGGCTTCGTAGCGGTGGCGCAAATCCTCAGCCAGCAGGCTGGCGGCGGAGACGACGAGCAGGATCAGCCGGCGCCGCTGGCCTTCGTCGATGCCGGCGTCATGAGCGACGATCGACAGCGACGCGACGATGCCGGCATCTTTCAGGATGACCGGCGCGGAGATGCCGGCGAGGCCCGGATCGATTTCGCTCGCCGTCGAGCAGAAACCGCGCTTGCGGATATCGGCCAGCTCCGTGCGCAGAGCTTCCACTTTGGCCTCGGCCTTATTGTCGAGGCCGGCATTTTCGATGAGCTTGTTGAACTGGCGCGTCGGCAGATGGGCGAGAATGACCTTCGATGTCGAGCCGCGTACCAGCGGCATCGGTCGGCCGCGTTCATAGCTCGAACGGAAAGGGGTGTCGGCGGCCGCCTCGTCGGCGACGCACATCACCGAGCCATTGTAGAAACGCGCCAACATGGCGACGCAGGGCACATGGGCCTGCATCACCACATCGTGCAGGACCGGCCGGCCGGCGACCACCAGCGGGTCGGTGAGGCGCAGCGACCGGTCGAATTCGATGAAGGCCGGTCCCAGCCGATAAGAGGCTTCCGCCGCCTGTTCGAGAAAGCCGCTGGCGACGAGATCGCGCACGGTGCGGTAAACGGTGCTGGCCGGCACGCCGGTGGTTTCAGCCAAGGCTGGTACGGTCCAGGCCGGAGTGTCCGGGGTGAACAGGCGCAAGACGCCGAGGAATCTGCTGAAGCCAGCCATCTGCCTTGCTCCTTTGTCAGAATTCTACTGACCTGTTCGCAATAGCCATCATGATTATTATTTTTTGAGAATATTGACAATCGAAATCGTGCACGATAATCATATTTGCGTGGAGCGATGGCAAATGCCTTGCCCGTGACGCGTTTGTGGGCGAGGGATTGCGGCAAGGCCTCGGCGCAGGGCCGGGCCATCGGGAGGAGCAAAGCGTATGTGTGCACCGGGACATGGTCATTCGTTCGATCCGGCGAGTGCCGGGGGCTTGGCCTCCACGGCGGCTGCGGTTGGCCCGAAAGCCGATGCCGACCTCATCAACGATCTCGTCACAGCCAATCACATTCTCTACGGCGAGGGTATCGTCGATGCCTTCGGCCATGTCAGCGCCCGCCACGACAAGCGGCCCGACCGGTTCCTGCTGGCCCGCAATATGGCGCCGGCCACGGTTGAAGCCGAAGACATTCTCGAATTCGATCTCGACGGCGCGCCGGTCGATGCCCAGGGGCGGTCGGTCTATCTCGAACGGTTCATTCATGCCGAAATCTACCGGGCGCGGCCCGATGTGATGGGCATCGTGCATTCGCATTCCATGTCGGTCGTGCCGTTCAGCCTGGTGCCGTCGTTTCCGTTCCGCGCGGTCACCCATATGGGCTCGTTCATCGGCACCTGCGCGCCGATCTTCGATCTGCGCGATGTGGTCGGCGACGACAATGATCTCCTCATCACCAACGGCATGCAGGGCAAGGCGCTAGCGAAAGTGCTGGGCGATTTGAACGTGGTGCTGATGCGTGGCCATGGTTCGACGGCGGTCGGCAGCAGCCTGCGTGAAGCGGTGTTTCGCGCCGTCTATACCGAACAGAATGCCCGCGTGCTGTCGGATGCGGCGCGCCTCGGCGGCCCGATCACGTCACTGAGTGAAGGCGAAACCCGCACCGCCACCCGCGTCATTGGCGGCACGGCCTCGCGGGCTTGGAATCTGTGGGCCTTGCAGGCGCAAGGCGACATGGAAGGTTGAAGACCTGAGCAGACTTGAAGCAGCAGACTTGAATAAGCAGACTTGCAACAGATGGAGCCTATGATGTCGACAGCCACCGCAGTCGCGCCGGCCAAGGACCGGCAGAAATTCTACGACCGCCTCGCGCCGCAGAATCTGGCGCCATTGTGGGAAGTGCTCAAGGGCCTCGTGCCGCTCGAGCCGAAGAGCAAGTTCGTGCCGCATCTCTGGCGCTTCAAGGATTGCCGCGATTTCCTGATGGAAGCCGGCGATCTCCTGACGGCGGAAGAGGCGGAACGCCGCGTGCTGGTGTTCGAGAACCCGGCCATGCCGGGCGGATCGCGCATCACCGCCACCATGTATTCGGGCATGCAGCTCATCCTGCCGGGTGAGATCGCGCCGGCCCATCGCCACACCGCCTCGGCGCTGCGCTTCGTGCTCGAAGGCAATCTCGGTTACACGGCGGTGGCGGGCGAGCGCACCGAAATGGAGCGCGGCGACTTCGTCATCACGCCGAACTGGGCCTGGCACGACCACGGCCAGGAACACGACAAGCCGGTGATCTGGGTCGACGGTCTCGACCTGCACATGATCAACTTCTTTGAGACGGCGTTCAGTGAGCATGCCAACGACAAGGCGCAGCTCGTGCAGAAGCAGATGGGTGAATCGCAAGCGCGCTGGGGCACCAATATGGCGCCGTTCCAGATGGCTTCGCCCTTCGGCCTGACGACGCCGATCTTCAACTACAAGTACAAGCCGAGCCGCGAAGCGCTGCTGGCGATCGCGGCGGCCGGCAAGCCCGATCCACATCGCGGCCATGCGCTGCGCTACACCAATCCGATCGACGGCGGTTGGGCGATGCCGACCATTGCGACCTGGTTGTGGAACTTGCCGCAAGGTTTTGAGACCAAGCCGCTGCGCTCGACGGACGGCCAGACGGTCATCGTCGTCGAAGGCGAGATCGAAGTCGAAGCCGGCGACAAGACGTTCCGCGCCGGCGAAAGCGACGTCATCTCGATGCCGAGCTGGACGTGGCGGAAGTATCGTGCCTCCAAGGATGCGATCCTCTTCACCTTCTCCGACCGCAGCGCGCAGGAGAAGCTCGGCCTGTTCCGCGAGGAACTGCGCTAAGCTGCATTCAAACTGATCGATGACGACGCCGCGGCTGACATCAGCCGCGGCGTTTTTGTTGATGCGTGCGAGGCCTCATGCTTCGCGCCCTATATATGTTCTTCCATACGGCAAAGCCCCGCCGCCCGGTCATAGACGTAAGCTGTCGCCCTCATAACGAAGGGCGATCGGGCCCGTCGTGATCGGCCCTGGCACGCTCCGGTCAAACTGATTTGAATGGACCCATTTCGGACTTGGCAATTAGGGCTTGCGTTCCACCGCGATCGGCGGCAAGCGGGAGCGCAATGGAGGAATCATGGCTGGGCAGCGCGCACTTCTGGAAACGATGTTCCGAGCCGCCATTGCCGCCGCCGATCCCGCCCTCGCCATTCCCCGTTATCTGCCCGCCGCCCCGCGCGGCCGCACCATCGTCGTCGGCGCCGGCAAGGCCGCCGCCAGCATGGCCAAGGCGGTCGAAGACCATTGGCCGGGGCCGCTCGATGGGCTGGTCGTCACGCGCTATGGCCATGGCGCGCCCTGCCAGCGCATCGAAGTGGTTGAAGCGGCACATCCGGTGCCCGATGCGGCCGGCCGTGCCGCGGCCGGACGCATTCTTGAGAAGGTGCAAGGCCTCAGCGCCGACGATCTCGTCCTGTGTCTGATCTCCGGTGGCGGTTCGGCGCTGCTCAGCCTGCCGATCGAAGGGCTGACCCTGCAAGATAAACAGGCGATCAATTCCGCCTTGCTGAAAAGCGGCGCGCCGATCGGTGAAATGAACATCGTGCGCAAGCATCTCTCGGCCATCAAGGGTGGCCGGCTGGCGGCGGCGGCATGGCCGGCACGGGTGGTGTCGCTCGTCATCTCCGACGTGCCGGGCGATGATCCAGCGATCGTTGCCTCCGGGCCGACGGTCGCCGATCCGAGTACGGGCGCAGAGGCGCTGGAGATTTTGCGACGCTATGGCATCGCCATTCCCGAAGCGGTGGCGCAACGCCTGGCACGTGGCGAGGATGAGACGCCTAAGCCCGGCGATGCGCGCCTGGCGCAGGCGAAAACCCATGTCATCGCCACCGCGCAATTGTCGCTTGATGCGGCGGCGGATGTAGCGCGGCAGGCCGGATACAATCCGGTGACGCTGGGCGATACCATTGAAGGCGAGGCGCGTGACGTCGGTCGCGATCATGCGGCGTTGGCTTTGCGCACGGCCGCGCAGAACGGCGCCCCTTGCGCGCTCTTGTCGGGCGGCGAGACCACGGTGACCGTGCGCGGCAAGGGGCGGGGCGGCCGCAATGTCGAATATCTTCTGGCCTTGGCTCTAGGGCTCGAAGGCCGTGCCGGCATTCATGCCTTGGCCGGCGATACCGATGGCATCGATGGCGTCGAGGAGAGCGCCGGCGCGTTGATTACGCCCGATACTTTGCAACGTGCGGCGGCGGCGAAGCTCGATGCGCGGGCGATGCTCGACGATAACGATGCCTGGAGCTTTTTCTCGGCCCTCGGCGACCTGGTGGTCACCGGTCCGACCCTGACCAATGTGAACGATTTCCGCTGCACCCTTATCGAATGATCAGCATCGCATGACCGCAACCACCGCCGCTGAAAAACCACCGATCTCCTTGCGCGAGATTTTCTCCGTCTTCTTCTGGATCGGTGTGTTCAGTTTTGGCGGCGGCCTCACCGGGTGGGTTTATCGCGAAGTGGTGACCAAGCGCGGCTGGATGTCGGATGATGAAATCCTGTCCGGCATTGCCTTGGCGCAGGTGCTGCCGGGCGCCAATGTCACCAATCTCACCGTCTTCGTCGGCAACAGGCTGCGCGGCTATTCCGGTGCGGCGATTGCGTTGACGGCGCTGATCAGTCCGCCGCTGGTGATGTGCGTGCTGGCGCTCTGGGCTTACGGTTTCATCCAGCAGATCTCGTTGCTGCATGCGGCGGTGGATGGCGTCGCAGCCGCCGCCGTCGGTCTCAACATAAGGCTCGGCATCGTCGGCGCGGTGCGCGTGGTGCGGCGTGTCGGGCCGACCATCACCATGCTGGCGACCTTCATCGCCGTGGGCGTGCTCAATTGGCCGCTCGTGCCGGTGGTGCTCGTCATTGCGCCGCTGTCGATCGCCTCCGTCTGGCCGTGGAAGCGCAACAATGGATGATCAGAGCAATTCCAGCTTCGCGCCCTTGATGGCTTTGATCGCGGTTCTGGCGCCGTTCTCTTTGGTCGCCATCGGCGGCGGCCCGGCGATTTTCGCGCCGTTGCAGCATCAGGCGGTGGAAGTGCATCGCTGGCTCACGGCGCGCGAATTCATCGAACTGTTCGCGGTGGCGCGGGTGGCGCCGGGGCCGGGCTCGATGCTGGCGACCCTGATCGGCTGGAAAGTGGCGGCATGGCCGGGGGCGGTGGTGGCGACCTTGGCGATCTTCCTGCCATCCTCCATCCTGTGCATCGGCGTCTCCCGGGTCTGGTCGCGCTATCGCGGCCGCGCCTGGCACCAGGCGCTGGAGGACGGGCTGGCGCCAATTGGCACCGGATTGATGTTCGCCGGCGCCGTGGCCATCTTCAAACTGGCCAATGCCGGGCCCTTGGGCTGGGGCTTGGGCATAGCTGTGGCGGGATTGCTGATCCTGTGGCCAAAACTGCATCCTTTTCTGGTACTTGGCCTGGGTGCTGTGGTTTTCGTCGTCGTCGCCGCCGTGCCTCACTGACCGGTTGAGAGCCGGGGCTCCTGCTGGTATGCAGCATGCTTGCTCAGAGCGGGACGCGAAAAGTGGTGGCCGGTTTTCGCGCAAATCCCGCTCTGCATTTTTTAAGGCCGATCACGTTTCGTGATTTTGGATCAACTGATCCAAAATCACCGTGATCGATGGCGGCGGCGACGACGGAGTTTTTGAATATGTCTGGTCCAGTGGTGGAAAATGTCAGCTTGGACGAGCTGAAGCAGGGCCTGGCGAGCGGCAGCATTATCTTGATCGATATCCGCGAGGCCAACGAATACGAGGCCGGGCACATCCCGGGCGCGCTGTTTCACCCGCTGTCGGGCTTCGATCCGGCGGCCTTGCCAAAGGAAGCCGGCAAAAAGGTCGTTCTGTCCTGCCGGTCCGGCCGGCGCACGCTGATGGCGTTGGAACAGGCCCAGAATGCCGGCCGTGGCGATATCACCGCCCATTTCGGCGGCGGTATGCTGGCCTGGGATGCGGCGGGCGAGCCGGTCGAAACTTAAGAGCGAAGAAAATGCGGTTCCTTGGAACCGCATTTTGTTTGTTTACGCGGCGTTGCGTTCGATCGGCGCGATCCACAGCCGGCGCATCTGCGAATTGCGCAGGAAGTCGACCGGCAGGGTCTTATTGATCCGATCGGCATCGAGCAGGCGCACCAGATCCTCCGTGCCAGCAACGGTATGACCGTCGACGGCGATGATCGTGTCGCCCGACATCAAGCCTGCCTGCGCGGCGGGCGAATCCTTTTCGACCACGGTGATCATCGAGCCAGAGCGCTGGGTCAGCGCCAGGCGCAGGATCGTCCGGCGCGGCAGCGGAATCGTGCTGGCGCCGATGCCGATCCAGCCGCGCCGCACGCGGCCGTGGCGGATCATTTCGCCGAGCACGAAATTGGCCGTGTTGCTGGCGACGGCGAAACAGATGCCCTGCGCGCCAGCGATGATGGCGGTGTTGATGCCGATCACTTCACCGGCCGACGAGACGAGCGCACCACCGGAGTTGCCCGGATTCAGCGCGGCGTCGGTCTGCACCACGTCGTCGATCATGCGGCCGCTGGTCGAGCGCAGCGAGCGCCCGAGCGCCGAGATGACACCCGCCGTGACGGTGGTGTCGAAACCCAGCGGATTGCCGATGGCAATGGCGATCTGTCCGGCGCGCAGCCGCCTTGAATCGCCCAGCTTGGCGTGCGGCAAGGTCGTGTCGGTCTCGATCCGCGCCAGAGCGAGATCAGTATCGGGATCGCGCGCCAGGATGCGGGCGTTGAAATGGCTGCCATCAGGCGTGGTGATGTCGGCCGAGCGGGCCGACTGCACCACGTGGCTGTTGGTGAGCACGAGACCGTCGGGCGAAACGACGACGCCGGAACCCGAACCGCGCTTGCGGTTTTCGGCATCGCGAATGTCGAGACGCACGACAGCCGGGCTGACGCGCGCGGCCGCCTGCGACACCGTCAGCGAATAGGCGTCGAGCAGCGTGTCGTCGGTGGCGGCGATCGGGGTGGCGGAACCTTCCGCCTCGTGAAGCACTTCATCATTCAGGATGAAGCGGGGATTTTCATCGAACATGGAACTCTCCTGGCCCAGGATATGGCGATGGCGGCGGTTTTTCGCCAGAGGGCGCCTAGAGTGCGGTTTCCACGGCGTTTTCACGGGTTTTGCCGATGGCCGCCTTCACGAACTGTTGACACGAGCCGTACATGGTTTGCGATTAGAACAAATTCATTGTCTTCCAGTGGATTGCGTTTCGATCGAAACGCAATCCACCCTGGGGTCGTTGGTTTGACGCGTCTTTGTGGCGTTTGACTACGTCAAACTGCAAAACGCTACGAAGCTTGAAGGGAGCTTTTTGATGAAGTCGAATTGGATCGTTGCAGGTATTCTGGTGGCGGGCGCGGCAATTGCGGCCGGATCCGTCATGGCGCAGAGCGACCCGATCGCCCAACGCAAGGCTCTTATGAAGTCCATCGGCGATGCCGGTCGCGCGCCGGCAGCGATGTTGAAGGGCGAACCCTTCGCTCTGGCGCCGGTTCAGGCGGCGTTGCAGGCCATGCAGGCCGCTGGCAAGCAGGGCCCGGCGCTGTTCCCCGACACCAGCAAGACCGGTGGTGAAACCGCTGCGCTGCCGAAGATCTGGGAAACCAAGAACGATTTCAACGCCAAGTTCGCCAAACTCGAGAAAGACGCGACGGAAGCGCTGACCACGATCAAGGACGAGGCGAGCTTCAAGACCGTCTATCCGGCGTTGCTGCGCGATTGCGGCGCCTGCCACAGCGATTACCGCGCGCGGCGCTAAGCCCGGCGTGATGCGGACGCGAAGGGCGGCCAAGGCCGCCCTTTGTTATTTGATGACCGCGCCGTCAAGGTTTCGAGCCCAAGGTTTCGAGACATTGCCGATCGTGGCAAGATCAGCGGTGATCGGAAGTGTTCAGTTGGGGATTTTCATGCGCAGGCTGCTGACCATCCTGATCGTGCTCGGCGTGATCGCCGCGGTTGCCGGCTGGTTTCTCTCGGCGCCGAAGCCGCTGTTTGCGGCCGGCGACAAGTCGCTGGAGAGCGGCGGCAATGTCGAGCGGGGCCGGCAGGTGTTCTTTGCCGGTGGTTGCGCCTCCTGCCATGCCACACCCGGCCAGAGCGATCGGCTGAAGCTCGGTGGCGGCGTCGAAATGCCGTCGCCTTTCGGCTCGTTCTACACGCCTAACATTTCGCCTCATCCGACCGACGGCATCGGGAACTGGACCGTCGCAGATCTCGCCAATGCGATGATGGCGGGCGTGGCACCCGACGGCTCGCATTTCTATCCGGCCTTCCCCTATACGAGTTATGCCGGCGCGAAGATCGACGACATTCGCGACCTGATGGCTTTCCTGCGTACGCTGGAACCGGTGGCCGGCAAAGCGCGCGACCACGCGCTGCCGTTCCCCTTCAACATCCGCCGGGGCCTGGGCCTGTGGAAGCTTGTCTTCTTCCGTCCCGAGCCGGTGCGGGATGATCCAGCCCAGACGCCGGAATGGAATCGCGGCCATTATCTGGTGGAGAGCCTCGGCCACTGCGCCGAGTGCCATTCGCCACGCAATTTTCTCGGCGCCATCGTCGCGGCGCAGCGTTTCGCCGGCGGGCCGGATCCGGAAGGCAAGGGCTGGGTGCCCAATATCACCCAGTCGGAAAACGGCCTGAAGACCTGGGATAAGGCCGATTTCGTGCAACTTCTTGAATTCGGTCTGACGCCGGAAGCCGACACGGTCGGCGGTTCGATGGGTTCGGTGGTCAAGAACATGGCCGAACTGCCGAAGCCGGATCTTGAAGCCATGGCGACGTTTCTCAAGTCGCTGCCGGCACGCGAGGGGCCGCCCAAGCCCGCCAAATAAAGCCTAGAGCGTTTTCGAGCGAAGTGGCTTCCGGTTCGCGTGAAGAAAACGCGTCAAAACGAGAGCCTGAAGTCTTTCACCGTTTCTAAGAAACGGTGAAAGACTCTAGACGCTTGCAATCACGAGCTTGTCAGCGAAACATGGTTGCCATCTGATTCGGGTGGGGCCGACATGACCAGCAATCTGCCGGTGGTGCAGGTGAATAAGCCTGATATGGAGCCTGACTTCGAAGCCATCGAAGCCGCGGTGATGGAAACAGCACGGGGGCGGTGGTTTCTGAGCGAATATGCCAGGCGCATGCGGGCGGCCGAAACCACCAAAGTGCTTGAAGCGATTACACGCATCGAGCGGTCCATCGCGACCGACAAATCCAAAGATGCTGCTGGTGGTTCGCGCGGTGAATTGGCGGATGCGGTGACGGTGATCGAACGGCGCCTCAGCGAAATCGCCTGGAGCCTGCGCGAACGCGGCTTTGATGGTCGTACCTGCGCCGAGATCGAAAATCAGGCGCGCGCCTTGCGCCAGCTCACCGGTCTGCCGCCGCCCGTGACAGCGAGCGTCGCGGTAGCTGCATCGCCGCCTGTGCCTGTCGTGCCTGTCGTTGCCGCGCCTGTCGCGGCGGTGAAGGCGCCTGTGGTTCCGGCCGCTGTGCCGGCGCCTGTCGCGGCAGCGCCCGTCGCGCGCCCGGCAACAGGTATCCCCAGGCCGCCGCTTGCCGCGTCTCTCACGCGGAGCATGCCGTCGGTCGCTATGCTCAATACCCAGGCGGCGCAGATCCGCGAAAGCCATGGCGAACGCGCCGGCACCAATGACGCGACGACTTTTGTCGGGCGTACCTTGCGCAGCCTCGCCGAAATCGATGCAATGGATGATCGTGCGCGTGCCCGTTTGTTTCGCTAATCTCGTCGTGTTGGGTGTGACGGGAGGCCTCGATCCAGACGTCATCTAAGACCGTTCTCGGGATCGGCCTGAAGCTGGCGGCTACGGCGTTTTTCTCGGTCATGTTTGTTTTGGCCAAGTCTTACGGCACGTATCCGGCGGCGCAGCTCGTCTTCTTTCGCTCCGCTTTCGCGCTTGTGCCGCTGATGATCTGGCTGCTGCTGCGCGGCGATTTTCCACGCGCGCTCTATACGTCGCGGTTCGGCGGCCACTTGGTGCGCTCCGTCGCCGGCATCGGCAGCCTGTTCTGTTCCTTCATCGCCTATTCGCTGTTGCCGCTCGCCGATGCGACGGCCATCGGCTATGCCGCGCCCTTGATGATCGTCGTGCTGGCGGGGCTTCTGCTGGGCGAGCGGATCACCGTGTTTCGCTGGGGCGCGGTCGTGGTGGGCTTCTGCGGCGTCCTGGTGATGCTGTCCGATCATCTGACCGCCGGCATCGTCTCTGACAAGGGCGCCATCGGTGCGATGGTCGCTTTCGTCGGCGCCATGCTCGTGTCGATTGCGATGATCCAGACGCGGCGACTGACCATGTCGGAAGATACCGGCGCCATCACCTTCTACTTTCAGGCCACGACGACGGTCGCGGGTGTCCTGGTTCTCGTCGCGGCCGCCTGTTGGCCGTCGAACTGGCCGCTGGCGGTGCTCATCCAACCGCAGGCCTGGGTCTGGCCGACGCTCCAGGATTGGGGACCGCTGATCCTGATCGGCATCTGCGGCGGCATCGGCCAGATTTTCATGACCCAGGGCTATCGCTTCACCGACGCCTCGATCTTGGCTGTCTTCGATTATTCCTCGCTGCTGTTCGCCATCGTCCTGGGCTTCTTGATCTTCGGCGACGTGCCGTCCCACGTCATGCTGGCGGGCGCCGCCGTGGTGATCAGCGCTGGCCTTGCCGTGCTGTGGCATGAACGCCGCAGGATGGGCAAAAAGGACGGATGATCTGTCGTGGACGACTGAATTTGTTCTGTATTTCGAACAGATTTGTATATTATGCCAAACATAACGTCGTGCGGCAGGATCGGAAATGGGTGTCGAGGGACGAGACCGGCAAAAAACTCTTGAGGCTGGCGCCCAAGCCTTGACCGGCCAGATGGGCAAGACCGTGCAACGGTTGCGCAAGGCCTACAATCTTTCGCTATCGGAACTGTCGGAACAATCAGGCGTTGCCAAATCGATCATCAGTCAGATCGAGCGCAATGAGACCAATCCCACTTTGGCGACGATCTGGCGGCTGTCGCAGGCGCTCGACGTCTCGATCGAGCGCGTGTTGCAGACCGCCGAGGACGAGCCGTTCCTCGAAACCTCGACCAAGGGCGAGACGCCCATCCTGGTCACCGATGACGGCCGCTGTCGCCTGGCGATCATCGGCTGGATCAAGACGGTCGAATGGCTGCAATGGTATGACTTCCATGCCGCTCCGGGCGGCGTGCTTGAGTCGGAAGCGCATCAGCGCGGGTCGGTCGAATGTCTTTCGGTACTGGAAGGCGAACTCGAAGTGGAAGTGGCGGGCGTGATCGAAACGGCGAAGGCGGGCGATACGCTGCGTTATCGTTGCGACCGGCCGCACACGATCCGCAATCGGTCGGGAGAACCGGCGCACGCCACCATGGTCTGCATTCTCAAAGCCGCGGTGATGGAATGACTTTCAACAGCGGCAGGATGCGGTGAATGAGTTCGGCGGCGACGGACAAGGACGCGCAAGCGCCGCAGATCGATGAGCGCGATGGCGCGCGCATCGCGCTGTCGGGGCCGTGGACGGTCGAGCATGGCGCCGAGATGGAAGCGGCGGTGGCGCAGATCGGCCGCAAGGCGTCTGGCGACGCGGCCGTCACTATCGACCTGTCTGGTGTCGAGCGCCTCGATACTGCGGGTGCCTGGCTGATCGACAGTGCCCGTCAGCAGCTCGATGCCAAGGGCGTGAAGGCGACGTTCGCCGGCGCCAAGCATGAACAGGAAATCCTGCTCAAGGAAGCGCATTATCGCACCTTCGACGAAGGCAAGCCCGGCAGTGCCCATGCGGTCGTCGATCTGCTCGTCGACATCGGCAAGAGCGTCGTCGGCGCCCTGAAGGATTTTTACGCGGGCTTCGCCTTCCTCGGCGAAGTGGTCAGCGCGCTGTTGCGCTCGCTCACCCATCCGCGCCGGCTGCGCTTCACCTCCATCGTCTATCACATGGAGAATTTCGCGCTGCGGGCGCTGCCGATCATCCTGCTGATCAATTTTCTCGTCGGCTGCATCGTCGCCCAGCAAGGTATTTTCCAGTTCACGAAATTTGGCGCGACGGCTTTCGTCGTCGATCTGATCGGCGTTCTCGTGCTGCGTGAACTGGCCGTGCTGCTCACCTCGATCATGATGGCCGGCCGTACCGGCTCGGCGATCACCGCCGAAATCGGTTCGATGAAAATGCGCGAGGAGATCGACGCGCTGAAGGTGATGGGGCTCGACCCGATTGAAGTGCTGGTTCTGCCACGGTTGATCGCACTGATCATCGCTTTGCCGCTGCTGACGTTTTTGGCCGATCTGTCGGCGATCTTCGGCGGCATGCTGATCGCTTGGGGCTATGGCGACCTGTCGCCGGAGATTTTCACCGCGCGCCTGCGCGAGGCGATCGGCATGAACACGTTCCTGGTCGGCCTCATCAAAGCCCCGTTCATGGCCTTGATGATCGGCATGATCGCGGTGATCGAAGGCTTCGCGGTGCAGGGCTCGGCCGAATCGCTCGGTCGTCAGGTGACGGGATCGGTGGTGAAATCGATCTTCATGGTGATTTTTGTCGACGGCCTGTTCGCCATGTTCTTCGCGGCCATCAGATATTGAGTTCAGCTATGGCGTCCGATCCCGCTCCGGTTCCGCAACAGTCCCAAACCCGGTCGCTCAAGACCGGCGAGACCGATGGGCAGAAGGGCCAGTTGGCGATCCGCGCCCGTGGCGTGACGGTGGGCTTCGGCGACCGCGTCATCCTCAACGGTCTCGATCTCGACGTGAAACGCGGTGAGGTTTTGGGTTTCGTCGGCGGTTCGGGCACCGGCAAATCGGTGCTGACGCGCACGATCCTCGGCCTTATTCAGAAGCGTGCCGGCAAGATCGAAGTGTTCGACGAGGATCTTGATACGCTGACGCGCGACCAGCATCGGGCGCTGGAGCGGCGCTGGGGCGTGTTGTTCCAGCAAGGTGCCTTGTTTTCGGGCCTGTCGGTCCTGCAGAACATCCAGGTGCCGATGCGCGAATATCTGCACCTGTCGCACAAGCTGATGGACGAGCTGGCCATGCTCAAAATCGAGATGGTCGGCCTCAAGACCGATGCGGCCGACAAGATGCCATCGGAACTCTCGGGCGGTATGATCAAGCGCGTGGCGCTGGCGCGCGCCTTGGCGCTCGATCCGGAACTGCTCTTTCTCGACGAACCGACATCGGGCCTGGATCCGATCGGTGCCGCCGATTTCGACGATCTGATCGCCACATTGCAGAAGACCCTGGGATTGACCGTTTTCATGGTCACTCACGATCTTGACAGTCTGTACTCAATTTGTGACCGCATCGCCGCACTCGCCGGCGGCAAGGTAGCGGCGGAAGGAACGATCCAGGAAATGCTGGAATCTGAACAACCTTGGGTTCGTTCCTATTTCCATGGCAAGCGTGCATCGCGGATGAACGGCGGTGCGTAAGACGTCCGGGTGTTGGAAACAGGGATCGGTATCTATATCCTCGCCGGTCCGGAGCGGAATGAGATGGAAACCAGAGCCAACTATGCCCTGATCGGCCTGTTTACCCTGGCGGTGATCGCCGCGGGCTTCCTGTTCGTGTTCTGGTTCTCGCGCGGCGCCACCTCCGAGGGGCGGCTGAGCTATGATGTCGCCTTCACGACATCGGTGTCGGGCCTGTCGCGCGGCTCGCAAGTTCTGTTCAACGGCGTGCGCGTCGGCGAGGTGCTGCGGGTCGATCTCGATCCCAAGGACCCCACCAAGGTGGTGGCGCGCATCTCGGTCAATCCGCGCGCGCCGGTGAAAACCGATACCGGCGCCCGGCTGGAATATCAGGGGCTGACCGGTGTCGCCGCCATCGCGCTCACCGGCGGCACGGCGACCTCCAAGCCGCTGGAGACCTCCGACAGCAATCCGGCTGTCATCAATGCGGAGCGGTCGGACTTCCAGAACATCGTCGAGACCGTGCAGCGGTTGTCGACCCGTCTCGACGGCATTCTCGATAAGGCCGACAAACTGTTCTCCGAAAACAGCGGTTCCATCGCCAATACGGTCCATAACGTCGAGACCTTCTCCAAGGCGCTGGCCGACAATTCCGGCGGCGTGAAACAGTTCCTCTCGGCCATGTCCGATGTCGGCGCGGCCATCGGGCCGCTTACCCGCTCCATCGACGAGCGCGTCAAGGCCATCGATCCGCAGCGGGTGAAGTCGATCGTCGCCAATGCCGACGATATTTCCGCCAAGCTGAACAAATCCGCCGATCAGGTCGACAAGGTGATGACGAGCCTTGCCGGCTTCTTCGGCAGCGACGATGGCAAGGGGGCGATGACCGATATCGGCGAGGCTGCCCGGTCGATCCGCAAACTGGCCGACAATCTCAATGTCCGCACCAAGGATCTTGCCGCCAATCTCAACCGTTTCAGCGGCGCGGGCTTGCGCCAATACGAGGCTTTGGCCGCCGACGGCCGCAAGACCCTGGACGAGCTGAACCGGACGCTGCGTTCCCTGGAGCGCAATCCGCAACAGCTCATTTTCGGCCCCAAACCCTCCATTCCCGAATATAGCGGCCGCTAACCGGCCCTGGACCGATATTGCTTTCACCCCCGTTTGTTGCTTACTCCGGATTGATCGTATGAGCTTTGAAGAATCGCGGGAGACGCGTGTGCCGAGATCAGACGGTTCGTTTGCCGCGGGCGCAACTGGGGCTTCCTTCCATCAATCCAGGCGGTTCGCCATCGCTTCCCTTCTCGCCCTGACTGTGGCTGCCTGCGGCGGCTCGCCGTCGGCCACGTTCGATCTCAGCCCCGCATCCGGCGCGACGGGCCGGGCGGGGCGGGGCCAACTGGTCGTGTCCGAGCCGGTGGCGATCTCGCCCTTCGATTCCGAACGGATCGTGGTGCGCGGCGGGGCTGACCAAGTGGCCTATCTGAAGGGTGCGCAATGGACAGACCGGCTGCCACGCCTGTTGCAGTCGCGCCTGGTGCAAACCTTCGAGAACGGCCGGTTGCTGCGGGCGGTCGGCCGTTCGGGCGACAAGATCGTCGCCGATTACTCGCTGACGTCGGAAATCCGCCACTTCGAGATCGACGTGGCGACCAGTACGGCGGTGGTCGAAATCTCGGCCAAGCTGGTCAGCGAGCAGTCGGGCCGCATCCGCGCGGCGCGTATCTTCCGGGCGCAGGTGCCGGGGTCGGCGGCGGATGGGGCGCAGGCCTCGGTGGCGCTCGATGCGGCGCTGAGCCAGGTCATGCGCGAGATCGTGCGCTGGGCCTCGGCGGCGATGTAAGACTGCCCCAAGCGAGTAACGAAAAAGGCGCAGCTTCCGCTGCGCCTTTTTGTTTGGTCGGGCCTGGGGCCTCAGATCGCTTCGTAGCGCTCCGAGGCATGGGCGAACATCGTGTAGACCTTGCCCGTGTCGGAGGTGAGGTAGGAGCGTGTCATCGTGCCGTCGCGATCGTCGCGGCCGACTTCGGTGAGCAGACGCTCGAACTCCTGCATGTAGCGATCCACGGTCTCGTGGAAATCCCGGTCGTCGCGATAGCGGCGACGGATTTCGTCGAACGTCTGCTGGCCGGCGGCCGTATAGAGCCGGCGCGAGAAGATGTTCTGATCGCCCCGGTAGTAGCGGTCCCAGAGGCTGGCGACCGCGTCATGGTCGACCATCCGCGCCACGTCATGGGAGATGGCGTCGAGCGAGTCGGCTGGGCGCTGCGGGATGCGGGGCGCCGGTGTCGGGGCGGCCGGACGAGCAGCCGGCGCTGGGGTTGGAGCGGGCGTCTCGTCGCGCGAGGCGCGGGCGAGCAGGTCCGACAGCCAGCCGGTGTTGTTGCCGCGGTTTTCGGCGGTGGGAGCCGCTGGACGGGCCGGGGCCGGCGGGGTCACCGTGGTGGCTGCCTGGCTCGGACGCGGGCGCGGGGCCGGTTCCTCACGCGGGGCCGGCGCGGCGGGAGCCGGAGCCGACGGACGCGGCAGGGTCGGGCGCGTCGTTTCCATACGCATCGGCTCTGTGCGCGGTGCCGGAGCCGGCTCGGCCGGGCGAGCCGGAGGCTCGGCGGCGCGACGCGGTTCGGCGATGTCATAGGCGCGGCCCGAACGGGTGACGATGTCAGTCAGCTCGTTGAGCGCCTTGATCTGCTCGGCGATGACACGGCGCATGGCCGAGGTCTGTTCGGCGGCTTCACGCGGCAGTTCGAGCGCGCCGCGCTTGAGTTCCTCGCGGGTGCTGTTGATCTCGCGCTGGATCTCGGAGGCCATGTTGCGCATCTGGCCGGTGGCTTCCTTGAAGCGCTCGATCGACGAGCCGAAGATGTTGCCCATCTCCGTATTGGCCTGTTCGTAGGCGGCGCGCAGCGCAGCGGCGGTGCGCTCGCGCTCCTTGCCGGTGGTGTCGCGCACCTGTTCGAACTGCTGGCCGATGAGATTGGTGACAGCCTGGGTCTCGTTGTTGAGCAGCGCGCCGATTTCGCGAGCGCGGAACTCCGCCTTCTTGAACGCTTCCTCGACCAGCGAGGTGAAGGAGCGGGTGACCGCATCGAAATCGTCGGTGCGGGTGTGGACCATGTGCAGCAGATGGTCGAGCGCCTTCTGGCGGCTCTCGAGCGTCTGATCGAGCTGGATCTGCGTGCGCGCCAGTTCGGAGGCGCTCGCCGCGAGGTCCGTGTTCTGTTTGTCGAGGCGGGTGGCGAGCTGGTCGGCGTTCTCCATGGTCTGGGCCGCCGAATTGTTCAGCGTCATGACCTGGGTGGAGATCGTCGCCAGGGCGGTCTGGAATTCGCGCACGCGGTTGGTGAGCGCGCTTTCGACCGTGCTGAGGTTCTCGCCGGCATTGCCGAGGATGTTGTCGAGCGAGCCATTGGCCTTCGACAGGGCGTTGAGCACCGTCGACATCTCGCTCTTGATCTTGTCGCTGGCGTTGACCAGGGACGCGATGGAGCCGCTGGCGCTGGCTTCGATGACCGAGCGCAGGCCCGTCGACGAACGGTCGATCGCATCGGCGATCTGCACCTGGCGTTCGTTGAGGCCATCGATGATGGCGGCGCCGCGCTGGTCGATCGTCATGCTGACCAGTTCGCCGGCTTCCGACACCTGGCGGGCGATCTCGCTGCCGCGGGCCGACAGCAGTTCGACCAGCATCGGACCCTTGCTGTCGAACAGCGTGTACAGTTCGGTGCTGCGGCCCGAGAGCGTCTCGTGCAGATCCTTGGCGCGCTCGGAGAGCAGGTCATTGATCTCGCGGACGCGGGCGGCCAGGCTTTCGTCGACGACGCGCGGATCGAGCGCGGCGTTGATTTCCTTGGCGCCTTCGGAGACGACGCGGGCCACTTCGAGGGCGTTGCGGGCCAGCGTCTCGTTGATGGCGCGGGCGCGCGCATCGAGGCTGGTGTCGATCTTGGTGATGATGCCTTCGAGCGTACCGCTGACCTGCATCGACTTGGCCGTCGCCTTATCCTCATAGGCCCGGATCTGCTGATCGAGGGCGGCGACGATTTCGGTGGTGCGGCGCGAGGCCAGTTCGTCGAACGACTTGGTGCGTTCGTCGAGGCCGGTCGACAGTTCAGCGAGACGCAGCTGCGCCATGGCGCCGAGCGCATCGGTGCCGGTTTGCAGCTGGGCAACCAGATCCTGCGTGCGGGCGTGGGCGAGCTGTTCCAGGCTGCGGGTGGCAGCCTCGATCTGCTCGACGATGTGATAGGTGCGGCTCTGAGCGACCTCTTCGAGAGCGGCGGTGCTCGACTGCAACTGCACGGTCATCTCGCCGATGCGGTTCTGCGCCACTTCGTCGAGCGCGCGGGTGGTCGCTTCGATGCGTTCGACGATGTCGCGCGCATGGTTCTGCGTGACCTGTTCGAGCGCATTGGTGCTGGACTGCAACTGCGAGGTGAGTTCGCCGATGCGGGTCTGGGCGACGCCGTCGAGGGCGCGGGTCGAAGCTTCGATACGTTCGACCATGTCGCGGGTGTGGTTCTGGGCGACCTGTTCGAGCGCGCCGGTGCTGGACTGGAGCTGCGAGGTGAGCTCGCTGACGCTCGACTGCAACTGCGAGGTGAGTTCGCCGATGCGGCTCTGCGCCACTTCGTCGAGAGCGCGGGTCGAGGCTTCGATGCGTTCGACGATGTCGCGGGTATGGCTCTGGGCGACTTCCTCGAGCGCGCTGGTGCTCGACAGCAGGTTCTCCCGCATCTGGCCGATGCGCGACTGCGCCACTTCGTCCAGGCTGCGCGCCGTCGTCTCGATGCGTTCCAGAATGCCACGGGTGTGGTTCTGGGCGACCTGTTCGAGGACGTTGGTGCTGCTCTGCATCTGCTCCTTCATCTCGGTGATGCGGGTCTGAGCCACTTCATCGAGTGCGCGGGTGCTGGCGGTGAGCTGCGTCGTGATGTCGGCGATGCGACGTTCGGCGATCTGCTGGAAGGCGCGGGTGCCGAGCGCGATCTTCTGCACCGCTTCGGTCGTGCGCGTTTCGGCGACTTCGGCCAGTGTACGCGTGTTGGCGTCGATCTGTGCCGACAGTTCGGTGGTGCGCTCCTGCGCCACGTCGGCGAAGGTGCGGATGTGCTGTTCGATCGCCTGAGCAAGCTGTTCGGCGCGAGCGTTGGCGGTGGTGTCGAACTCGCGCACCTTGTCTTCGAGCAGTTTGGCCGTCTCGTTGGCGCGCTGCGACAATTGCTCGGTGAAGGCGCCGGCATGGCCGCTGAAGGCCGCCTCGACCGCCTGGAGCTTGTCGTTGACGACGCCGGTGAAGCGATCCGAATGATCGGCGATCTGGGTCGTCAGGTTGTTGCCGTGCGACAGGACCATGTGTTCGAAGGCGCGCAGGCGTTCGACCAGGGCTTCGTTGATGCGGTCGCCATGCATGCCGACGGCGGCGATGGATTCGGCGGCCGTATTCATGAAGCGGGCATGCAGATCGTTGGTGTGGCCGTCGAGCTGGTCGCGCACCAGGGCCTGGTGCTGTTCGAGGCGGATGGCGATCTCGTTGCCGGCGTTGTGGAACAGGTCGTAGGCGGCCTGGGTGCGGTCGCTGATGAGCTGACCCATGCGGTCGCCGGTGGTGGCCAGCGCCCGTTCAAGCGCGTTGCCGTTCACATTGACGGTCTCGTCGATGCGGCTGGCGGTGGATTCGAGCGTCGCGATGAGGTGATCGCCGCGCGAGGAAATCTTATCGCTGATCGACGAGCCGGTTTCCTCGATGCGTTCGGCGGCTTCCTTGCCGCGGATCGAAATGTCGAAGACGAGCGCTTCGCCGGTGGTGCGCAGGCGATGGTCGACATCGTTGAGCTGTTCCGACAGGGCGCCGGTCACCTGCTGCGAGGTTTCGCTGAGCTGGCGGGTGAACTGCTCGCCGGTCTGGGTCAGATGGCCCAGAATATTGGCGGAATGTTCGCTGATCTGACCGACGATCGAATCGCCGATGTTGGCGATCGAGCTTGTCACCTGTTCGGAGGAATCGGCCAGGCGCTGGCTGACGCCGTCGCCGGTTTCGGTCAGGCGGGCGACCACATTGTCGCCGTGGCTGCCGATATGTTCGATGACCGAATGGACCAGGGTCGAAATGGTTTCGGTGATGTGCGTCGAGGACTCGGTGAGGCGCTGGGTCACGCCATCGCCGGTCTCGGCCAGATTGGTGACGATCGAGGTGCCGTGGCTATTGATGCGCTCGACGACGTTTTCGCCGAGTGTCGCCAGCGAGCTGGAAATCTGTTCGGAGGATTCCGTCAGGCGGCGGGCCACGCCCTCGCCGGTGTCGGCGAGATTGGTGACGATCGAGGTGCCGTGGCTGTTGATGCGCTCGACAATGTCTTCGCCGAGCGTCGCCAGCGAATTGGAAATCCGATCCGAGGATTCGCTGAGGCGGTTGGAGACACCGTCGCCCGTGTCGGTCAGGCTGGTGACGATGTTATTGCCGTGAGTGCCGATGCGCTCGACGATGTCGGAGCCAAGGCTGGCGAGCGAGGTGGAAATTTCGCTGGAGGCGGCGGTCAGCTTCTGGGTGACGTCGTCGCCGGTGCGGCCCAAAGTGAGATTGATTTCCTCGGCCTTGCCGCCGAGCGAATTGGTGACGCGGGAACCGGCTTCGTTGACCGCATCGGCCATTTTCATGCCGGCGGTTTCGAGTTCGCGCGCCAGATTTTCATGCGCGCCTTCGATGGCGGAGCGCACGCGCTCGGCATTGCCGACGATGGCTTCGCGCTCGGAGGCGAGTTCGTCGACGAGGGCGCGAACGCGGCGCTCGTTGTCGGCATGCGAGCGTTCGAGATTAGCGACCTCGGAACGCATGACGGTTTCAAGTTCGCTGGCGCGGGCGAGCGCCCGCTCGATGCCATCGCCCATGGACGAGACTTCGCGGCGGATGGCTTGCGACAGGGTCACCACATGTTCGGCGGCGAAAGTCTCGGGCTGCGCGAGGCGGATCACCACTTGCGACATGGCGTTGGCGGTGAGGCGCATTTCCTGCGCCCGACGCACCAGCACGCTGGCAATCAGGAAGAAAGCGATGGGGCCAACCGTCGCCAGTGCGATCATCGCGACGTGAACGGCCGACAGGCTGGCCAGTTCGCCGGCGCGCGACAGAGAATAAAGATAGGCCGCGGCGCCGCCGAGCCAGGCGAGCGAAGCCAGGATCGCCAGCGTGAGCGGCGTGCGGCTCGGGCGCGTCTGCAGCGATTGCAGGATCTGGCCGACCGATTGACGGTCGTCATTGGCGGGTGCGCGTTGCGGTGTGGGTTCGGGCGTCGCGGCGGCGCGCGGTGCGGCCGGGGCTTCGCTGGCTGGCGCGGGACGCGGTGCCGTGATTGCAACCTTCGGCGCTTCCGTCTTCGATGGCTCGGCTTTCGGAGCCTCGACCTTGGGCGCTTCGCTTTTCGGCGGCTCGACTTTCGGAGCTTCCACCCTGGGCGGTTCTTTCGCCTTGGCCGGATCGGCCGAGAGTTCGTTGTCGCTGACGGAAGGCAGACGCGGCTGCGGCGTCATATCGAGGGCGAGATTGCCCACCACCGCGGGGCCTTGCGGTTCCTGGGGTCCGGGGGGCGTTTTGCTATCCTGGGGCTTGGCCGCCGCATTGTCGGGTTCAAGACCGAGGTTCAGGGCCTGCTCAATCGCGGACAGGGCTGCCGCTGCCGGGTCCTGGGCCTGGGGTTTCGTGGCCATTCTGCTGCCTCTCGCTTCGCATCCAAACGGCTATTCAGCCGCGCGCATGCGCAAGGTTCACCGATGGGCCTCGGAACTCTACGCAAACGCATTAACCAATTGGTAATCTACCGCGCCGGGGCGCGGAATGAAACCAGTGCGGTCACGGAATGGTAAACAGCGTTAACGCGCCTTTTACTTACCTGGCTAACACTTGCCATGATTGGTGCCGATATATCCGTCAGGCCGGCCCCGTGGCACCACCTGGGATGGTTCGGCCGAAGCGATTTCAGATGGATAGTGCCATGAATGTTGCAGCGCTGCGTAAACCGGAGATCGGTGTGGACCAGGGGGAAGGACGGCCGATCGACCTCGTCCACCTGGCGCGCCAGACCCTCGGCGACCGGGCTCTCGAGGTCGAATTGCTGCAACTGTTCGAGCGGCAGGCCGCCCAGATCATCACCCGTCTGGCGGGCGATACCGGCAATCCGGAGCGGCGCTGGCGCCAGGATCTGGCCCATACGCTGAAGGGTTCGGCCCGTGCGATCGGCGCCGGCCAGGTCGCCAATGCGGCACAACACTATGAAAACGTTCTAGCTTCGACCCGCGATGAGGCCGAGATCGCGACCGCGCGCGAGGCGCTGGTGACGGCCGTCGACGTAGCCCGGCAGGCGATTCGCCGCCTCTTGGCCGATTGATCGCCGATTGACCGTAACGGCCGGTCCGCTCCCTTTCATTTGAATAGAAACAGGTCTCGCCAAAGCGGCCGGGATTGTCTACGAAGCCGCGCCGGCCCGTTGGGGCCGGATTTCATATGTGGACAGGTGGAATGCCGAAAATCACCTTCATTGATGCGAATGGGACGTCGCGGACGGTCGAGGCCGATGTCGGCTCGACGGTGATGGAAACGGCCATCCGGAACAATGTGCCGGGAATCGACGCCGAATGCGGCGGCGCCTGCGCCTGCGCCACCTGTCATGTCTATGTGGATGAAGCCTGGGTCGAAAAACTGCCGAAGGCCAGTTCGATCGAGGAAGACATGCTCGATTTCGCTTATGACGTGCGTCCCGGCTCGCGCCTGTCCTGTCAGATCAAAGTGAGCAACGAAATCGACGGCCTGACGGTGACGACGCCCGAACAGCAGGGCTGAAAACAATCGGCGCTCGCCGATTGTACGCATCTCCAGCGTGATAAAATATAATTTATAGGCGTGCGGCGTTAAAACGGCCGTGCGCTGCTTCTCGCTGCTCGCTCGAGAATGGTATGGGAGACAAGGGGCGGAGATAGAGGCGAGGATTCCATGTCGGATGTGATCAAGACCGATGTCGTGATCGTGGGGGCGGGGCCGGTTGGTCTGTTCGCCGTGTTCGAACTGGGTCTGCTCGACATCAAATGCCACCTCATCGACATTCTGCCGAAGCCCGGTGGCCAATGCGCCGAGCTTTATCCGGAAAAGCCGATCTATGACATTCCGGGCTTTCCGGTGATCACCGGGCAAGGTCTCACCGACAATCTGATGAAACAGATCGAACCGTTCGGACCGCAATTTCATTTCAACGAAATGGTGGAGAAGATCGAGCGCATCGGCAGCGATGCGGCGCCGCTGTTTCGCGTTACCTCCGATGCCGGCCAGGTTTTCGAAGCCAAGGTGATCATGATTGCTGCCGGCGGCGGTTCCTTCCAGCCGAAGAAACCGCCGATCGCCGGCATCGACGCCTATGAAGGCAAGTCGATCCACTATGCCGTGCGCCAGATGGAAGCGGTGCGCGGCAAGCGCGTGCTCATCGTCGGCGGCGGCGATTCAGCGCTCGACTGGACGTTGAACCTGCAGCCGGTGGCCGAGCGCATCATTCTTTTGCATCGGCGCGATGACTTTCGCGCCGCGCCGCATTCGGTCAACGGCATGCGCGAGCTGGTCGCCAACGGCAAGATGGATCTGATGATCGGCCAGGTGATGAGCTTGAAGGGCGAGGACGGCGTGCTCACCCATGCCGTCGTGCGCGGCAACGACAATCAGACGGTCGACGTTGCCGCCGATGTTATGATGCCGTTCTTCGGATTGACGATGAAGCTTGGCCCCATCGCCCATTGGGGCATCCATCTGCATGAAAATCTCATCCCCGTCGGCACCGAGACATTCGAGACCGACGTGCCAGGCATTTTCGCGATCGGCGACATCAACAGCTATCCCGGCAAGTTGAAGCTCATTCTGTCGGGCTTTCACGAAGTGGCATTGGCGGCGCAGAAGGCGCACCGCTACGTCTATCCCGACAAGAAGCTCACCTTCCAATACACGACGTCATCGACGAGCCTGCAAAAGAAGCTGGGCGTGAGCTGAAGGCTCGGTGTCATCAAGTTGGGTGAATGCGCCGCAACCTTCGTGTCATCCCGGACACGCGAAGCGTGATCCGGGAGCCAGGGGCGCGTGACGAAACTTGGTTGGTTGCGAACGCTACTTCGCCGCTGGATTGAACTTTCTACCGCTCGCCCCTGGATCCCGGATCGCGCCGTTGGCGCGTCCGGGATGACACCGAGGTTTGTCAGCACCAACGAACGGTGTCAGGCAAAGCGCCGTTGCGCATCGAGGCCGAGACCGCGACCGACGGCGCCGAACATATCGCCTGAGGCGAGATCGGTGCGCTTGAGCAGCCGCGACACTTCCTTCTGCACCGCCGGCATGAGCGAACTGCCGCCGGTCATGAAGACGGTATCGACCTGATCGGGCTTCAAGCCGGCATCGGCAAGCGTTTCGGCAATCGTCTCGACGATGCGCTTGACGCCGGGCGCCACTGCTTTGGCAACACCGGAACGATTCAGAGGAATATGCAGTTCCGGAATAAATCGGTGCAGGTCGACCACGGTCTGCGCGTTTTCCGTGAGAGCGATCTTGGCGCGCTCGACGGTTTCGATCAGGCGATGGCCGTCGTGCTGTTCGAGAATATGCAAAAGCCGGTCGAACTTATCGCGTTCCTGCGCTTCGCGTCGTAGCGAACGCACCGTCGCCAAGGTCGTCTGGCTGTAGAGGAAGTTGATCCGCGACCAGGTCGACAGATCGAGAAACAGCGCGCGCGGCACTTCCAGTTTCTTCTCGCCATAGGTCGAGCCGAGGCCGAAATGCGGCATCACATAATGCATCGACAGCATGCGATCGAAATCGGTGCCGCCGATGCGAATGCCGCGATTGGCGAGAATGTCGTCGCTGCGGTCGGCTTTGCGGGCGCGCTCCGGCGATACGCGCACCACCGAGAAGTCGGCGGTGCCGCCGCCGATGTCGACGATCAAAACCAGTTCTTCGGCCTGCACGCCGCTTTCATATTCAAGCGCTGCGGCGATCGGCTCATATTGAAAGCCGATATGTTTGAAGCCGCGTTTGCGCGTCGCCGCTTCCAGATCATCCTGGGCTTGCCGATCGGCATCCGCATCGCCTTCGATGAATTGCACGGGCCGGCCGAGCACGACGGCTTCGAGCTCCTCGCCGGCACAGTCTTCGCCACGCGCCTTGAGATGGCCGATGAACAGGCCGAGCACGTCGGAGAGCGCAAGGTTCTGCTTGTGCAGCCGCGTCTTCTCGTGAAAAAGGCCATAGCCGAGGATGCTTTTAAGGGCCCGCATCAACCGGCCCGGTTCATGATCGGTGTAATCCTGGATGGCGCGACGGCCGAACAACGGTCCTTCGGCGAAGCTGAAGAAAATCGCGCTGGGGATCGTGGCCTGCGTGCCTTCGACAGGTGCCAACACGATATCGTTGCCCTTGCGCACCGCGACCGTCGAATTGGACGTGCCGAAATCGATACCGCAATAGCGCGGCTGCGCCATCTTCGTCATGATCACCCGAATGGAGTTGAAGGCGCGCCTCGTTGATGCGGGCGCACCAGGCACATTCTCGAGCGAAGCGGATCGCGCTCGCGTGCAGAAAATGCGCTGAAATGAAAGCGGGAGAGCTTTAGCCGATGGGGCGCGGCCTGACAACTCGTCAGCGCTCGTTTTAGCTCGTCGTTTGCGGCCAGCGCTGCAACGCCTCGTGGCCGGCCGCGGTCAGGACGTAAATGCCGCGTTCGGCGCGATCGAACCAGCCGTAATAATTGTCACGCAGGATTTGCGCGGCTTTCGGTGCATTGGGTCGCAGGTCGCGCGGGCGCAAGGGGCCGGCGACCAGCGCGGCGGCGCAGACCAGGGCTTCCTGCCGGTAGGCGGTCATCACCGGTGCGCGGGTGCTGCCGCCGACGGCGGGATCGCCGCGCCGGCGCCGATGTTCCGCGACGAGCCGGTTGCGCTTGCGCGTGTCCTTGCGCGGCATGGGCGCCGCCGGGCTGACGATGACGCTGACGTCGCCGGTTTCCGCGACCCCCAGCATGCCGAAGCCGAGGCGGCGGCAGAGGTTGCGGAAACGCTTGTCGCTCTCGCGGCCGTTGCCGCGCCGGGAGATGCGGGCGGCAAGCCAGACTTCATCGGCCGCCGCCGCCCGATCGACCGCCTGCAAAACCAGTTCGAGATTGAACGACAGTTTCATCTCGCCGATGACGACCAGCGGCGGCTCGCCCTCTTTGAGGGCGACCATATCGCAATTGCCGATCTCGCCTTTGACCGTGAAGCCCTGGTCTTCGAGAAAGCGCTTGATGGGCAGATAGAGCGACGTCTCGGGCACCGGCAGACCATGCAATCAGTGATGAAGGCCGGCGAAGCTCGCGAATCACCGGCACGCAGAAAATATCATGCCAATTGATGGAAGGTGCTTACGAGGCGCGGGCGCTGCGGAAACGGCGGCGTTCGAGGCCGGTCGGCAACACAACCGCCGGTGGTACGGCGTTCATCATCTCGGGATTGAACACGCGAAACGTATCCCGACCGCCGGCTTTCGCCGCATAGAGAGCGGCATCGGCCTGGGTGAACAGCTCGCTGACCTGGCGCGTACCGATCCGGGCGATGCCGACCGAGGCGCCCATTTTGAACGACCACAGGCCGCGTTGGATCGGCTGACGGATCGCGGCGACGATCCGCTCGGCCACGGTTTCGATGGCGCGGTCGCTCAGGCTGGCGTCGAGCAGAACGGCGAATTCGTCGCCGCCGATGCGCGCCACCAGGCGGGCGGTGGCGCAGACGGTTTGCAGACGCTGGGCCGCCTCTTTCAGGCATTCGTCGCCCAGGGCGTGTCCGAACTGGTCGTTGATCTGTTTGAAACCATCGAGGTCGATCAACAACAGCGCGCTGAAAGGTGCGGGTGCGGCTTCGTCCTTGCCGAGGGCTTCCAGATGCGCCTGAAAGGTGGTGCGATTGGCAAGGCCGGTCATAACGTCGAATTCGGCGAGATGGCGCAGGCGATCGGAGAGGATCTTTTCTTCGGTCACATCCTGTTTCATGCCGAAGATGCGCACCGGCGCGCCATTCTCGCATTCGACGGTGGCGGTGATCCGGATCCAGCGGTGCCGTCCCTTGGCGGTGATGATTTCCGCATCGAGGCTGAAACCGCCCCGTTCGGCGATGGCGCGGCCACGCCGTTCATGCAGCAGGCGCAGGGACTCGGGCGTGTAAAACGTCAGCAGGTTCTGGCGGTCGAGCGGCGCGCCGCGGGGAAGCTCGAAAAGGTCATAGACCTGATCTGTCCAGGTCAAGGCTTCGTCGGCGAGATTGCATTCCCAGACGCCGATGCGCGCGGCAGCCGATGCGCGATCGAAAATCTTGCGGCTATGGGCGAGGGCGGCCGATTGTTCGCGAATGAACTGTGTCTGGGTTTCGAGTTCCGCCCGTAGTCGCGTGATGATGGCGGTGAGGTCCTGCCGGCGATTTTCGCCAAATCTATCAGGCCAGCTTTGATCGGGCCTTGGGGCGATGGACATAGATCAGGGCTCGATATCTGTGAGCAGGACTTTGTGACGATAGAGCAGGAGCCTTAACGCTTCCTGCGCTGCAAAACAGAAATCCACAATTTCAACTGTTTCTCAAGCGGGCTCACGGCAATTGTGAGACAGCGTGATGGGAAATTTCATGGCAATCGGTTGCGGGCCAACTAGACTATTTCCATGGCCGACCTAGTTCTTCCGTCGTGGCTGCCTTTCACGGACCGAAATGGTCGTGTGCCGCCGCTCAAATTCATTGCCTTTGTTTTATGCATCGCGCCCGTGGTGTGGATGGCCGTTCAATGGCAGGCGGGCTGGCTGTCGCCCAAGCCGGTCACCGACATTCTGCGTCAGACCGGCGATTGGGCGATGCGGTTCCTTGTCATCACCTTGGCAGTAACGCCGCTGCGCTGGACGGCGCATTGGAACAAGGTCTATGCGGTCAGGCGTATGCTTGGCGTGACGGCGCTTCTCTATACGTTGGCGCATCTGCTGTTCTGGTTCTGGCAGCAGGATTTCGACTGGGGCCCGATCGTGATGGAAATGGTGTTGCGCACCTATCTGTCGGTCGGTCTTGCCGCGACATTGATCATGGTTGCTTTGGGCATCACCTCCAACGATTGGGGCGTGCGCAAGCTGGGCTCGGTCGGCTGGAACAATCTGCATTGGTGGGTCTATCCGGCGGCCATTGCCAGTCTCGTCCATTATTTCATGCTGATCCGTCTCAACGCCTTCGAACCGGCTTTGATGGCGGGATTGCTGGCTTTGAGCGCGGGCTTCCGTTTCCTGCGCAAGCGCGACAGCGATTTTACGCCGCTCAGTCTCTTGGCCTTGGCGGCGCTCGGTGGTCTTGCGACCGCGCTCATCGAAGCGGGCTATTACGCCTATTCGACGGGCGTCGACGTGCATCGCTTGCTCGAAGCCAATCTCGATTTCACCTATGAGATCCGGCCGTCCTGGTATGTGTTCGGCGCCGGCGTGCTGCTGGCGGTGCTGCGCATCCTGCGCAAGCCGGCTGTCATGGCCAAACGCACGGCGCGCGTTAGTCCTTCTTCGCGCTGAACAGGAACGGCGCGACATCGCCGACACCCGGCGGATCGTCGACGGAGAAAGGCATCGGCCGGCACACCGCCATGGCGGAAAGGCCGACGCGCGCCGTCAAGAGACCGTTCAACACGCCTTCTCCAAGCCGTGCCGAAAGTTTCGCCGCGATGCCGTGGCCGAGCAATTGCTGCACCAGGGAATCGCCGACCGCCATACCGCCGGTGACGGCAAGATGTGTCCCCACCGATTTGGCGATGCGCAGAAAGCCGAGCAGGCCCGGTCGGCCGCCATAGATTTCCGCCGTGCGGCGCACGAGACGGATGGCTTGCGCCACGACGAAGAGAACATCGAGCAGCGCGCGGGGCGAAATGGCAGTGACCACTGAAACGCGCTTGGCCGCATTGGCAATCTCGCGTTGCACCTGTTCGTCGAGCGGGTGAATGAGGCTGCGTTCGGCGATGTCGATGAGATCGCGGCCATCGACAATCTCGCGCGCCGTGCGCAAGACGACGGAGCGCCCCTGCGCGGTCTCCGGGCGTTTCGTATAGAGCGAGGCGAGATCGGTGACGAGCGAACGGGCGGCGTCGCGATCATCCTTGATACGCGCTTCGGTGAGCGCCGCATGCAGTTTGGCGATATGGCGCTGGCGCAGCACGCCGGCAATCTCGCGGCCGAGCAGAACCGCAAGAGCGAGAATGGCGAGCGCCAGCAAAGCAACGCCGACCCAGCCCAGGGTGAGCGAGCGCGCGAACAGATCATCGATCAGCGTGTTGAACCAGAGGCCGAGCGCCAAGGTGATGAGGCCGCTGATGGCGGTGCCGAGCACGCCGCCCCAGGACAGGAACCGGCGTGCGATGATGCCGCGCGCCTGCGCATATTCGGTGACGGCGTTTTCCGTTTCCGGCGTCGCCGTCTCCAGCTCGTAGGCGTCGGGCTGCTCCTCGATCGTGGCATGGGTCGTCGCGGGGGCGCCGTCCGCATCAAGGCGGAAAGCGCGGGGGCGGCGGGGAGCATCTTGGTTCATGGGACTAGAGGTGAGTGGTGGAGGGAGGCCCGTCAAGAGCGAGCTAAAGCAGGCGGTCGCCGAGCAGGAATTCGAGCGCCCGGTCCATGCGGATATGCGGCAGGGGTGCCGGGCGCCCGTCGATCAGTCCGGCAATGGGCGGGCGGAACCGGACGAAGCGCCAGTCGTTCTCGCCTTCCGGCAAGGCCAGGCCATCGCCGCGAAACACCCGCTTCGGATCGGCCGGCAATTCGCCGGGGAAGATGGCGGCCTCGGCCTTGCCGTCGAAAATCTCGCCATCGACCTTTTCGCCGGCGAGCGGCACGCCGATGATGGCCTCCAGGCTTGTGCCGTTCTGGCGGATCGAGGCTTCGCGCGTGGCGCGGACGGCGGCGAGCGCGATGACATCGACACCGGCGCCGACCCCTTCGGCGCGGTGGATGGCGCGTTCGACGAGCAGTTTCAGAATGGCCTCCAGCCGGTCATGGTTGGAATGGTGGAGATGATCGGCCTTGGTGGCGGCAAACAGAATGCGATCGATGCGCGGGCGGAAGATCGTCGAGATGAGCGACGAGCGGCCGGTGCGAAAAGCCGTCATCACATCGGTCATCGCCGTTTCGAGATCGCGCACCGCCGAGGGGCCGGAGTTGAGCGCCGACAATGTGTCGACCAGGACGATCTGCCGGTCGAGCCTGGCGAAATGATCGCGGAAGAATGGCCGCACCACATGGGATTTATAGGCTTCGTAACGCCGCTCCATCATGGCGGCGAGCGAACCCGAGGCGATGCCGGCACCTTCGCTCAACGGCAGCGGCGCAAAGGTGAGTGCAGGCGAGCCTTCCATTTCGCCAGGCAGCAGAAAGCGGCCGGGCGGCAAGGTCGAAAGCGCCAGCGCATCGTCGCGACATGCCCTCAGATAAGCGGTGAAGAGTTCGGCGGCGCGGCGGGCCTGTTCCTCGCTGGCGGGGCCCGAGGGATCGAGCGTGGCGAGGAAGCCGCGCCAATCGGCGGCCAGATGGGCGCGCGTCGCCGACGTGCTCGCATCGATGGTCTCGCGCGACCACTGCGCATAGTCCTTGGCGAGCAGCGGCAGATCGAGCAGCCATTCGCCGGGATAATCGACGATGTCGAGCGCGAGCGAGGCGGGGCCCTTGCGCCAGCCCGTGGCGCGTTCGAATTCGATGACGATGCGCAATTCGGAAATGCGTCGCGTCGACTGCGGCCATTTTCTGAGATCAGGGCCGTCGGCGCCGCCGGTGAGATCGGCGAAATGATCCTCATAGGCAAAGCGCGGCACCGCATCGTCGGGCTGCGGATCGAGAAAGGCGCGGGTCAGCCGTCCCTCAGCATGGACGCGGAAAACGGGAAAGCTGCGCTGCGCGCGGGTCTCGGCCGAGAGGCGCAGCAGATGATGCACCAGCGCGGTGATGAAGACGGTCTTGCCGGAGCGCGACAGGCCGGTGACCCCCAGGCGCAGGCCCGTGCCGGTGACATAGTCGGCGACGCTCTGCGTGGCGATGCGGGCTTCGTTGAAGAGGTCCGAGAACAGGCTCAAGGGAACTTTCCGGCGGGTTGCAAAATCTTCGTTTTGACGCGTCTTTGGGGCGCTTGGCTCAGCCAAACTGCAAAACGCTATGCCCTATGTAAGCGCAGTGGAACCGAAATCCCAATTTCACTCGGCCGGGAGGCGGGCTGGCATATTGTCGACCGCGCGCCGTACCAGATCGGTTTCGGCCCGATAGGGGCCGATTTCGACCGAGGCCATGTTGACGAGCGCGAGGAAGAAATTGGGCGTCGGGCGGCCTTCGGCGTCGAACAGCTTGAGGTCGTCGGTCGCATTGGCGGTGATGCCCTCGCTCATCTTGGCGGCATAATTGCGGATGCGCACGGTTTCACTGGCGCAGGCGACGAGCGGCACCGCCGGACCGGGCGAGGGACCCAATGCCGGCAGGCCGAGCGAAGCGATGCGTACGGGCGCCAGCGAGATGACGGGCGCGGCCCGTTCGCCCAGGCCGACGGCGATGGAGGGTGCGCGCATCATGGCGGGGCCACGGTCGGGCACGCGCGAGCGCACGACGAACGTGCTGTGGACGCGTTTGCCGCCGCGCTGGGCGCTGCGTTGCACGCCGCCCGGTCGATGGGAGGCGAGCCAGCGTGCCCGCAGCGTGTTGCCGAGGCCACGGGTGGTGAGGCCTTTCACATTGGCGCTCTGGCGGCGAGTACCATTTTTCGCACCGCCCTTCGCACCACTTCTGCTGCCGCCGACGCTGGCCACGACAGGGCCGCCGCATTCGGCCGGCGCCCAACGCGAGATGATGGCGAGCGCGCTCTTGCGATTGAAGTCGAGATAATAGCGGCGCAGCAATTGCGCGGCGACGGCAGCGCCCTCGTCGGCGGACGAGAAGGCCACATGGCCGGCATTGTCGGTGGCGATCTCGCCGCTCCAGCGGGCGCTTTTGACGCACCAGTAATTGTTGAGGCGGATGCAGCGCGGCAGATTGGCGTGCTCCTGCGCGCTCAGCATGCGCAGGCGGCGGGAGAGGTCGGTTTCCAGATGCAAGACCGCTTGCACGCGCCAGTTGGACACGGCGCGGTCGGCGGGCATGTACAGGGCCGGCGTCAGCGCCAATTGCGGCGCGGAACCGACATTGAGCAGCAAGGCGAAAATCTCAGCCAACATCTGCTGATCCGTTTCAAGCGTTCTGCGGTCAAACGTTACAAAAACGCATCAAACAAATGATTGACGGCAAAATGGTGTTTTGAGCGGAAATGCCGCTCAATCGTCGCCGTCGTCACTGTCGGGGCGCAGCAGCTTCGGCGTGGTGAAATAGGCCAAATGCGCCTTTGCCGCGTTCAAATCGATCCATTCCGGAGCATCGAAGGCAAAGACCGCCAGGGCCGCCGTCGGGAAATGATCTATTGTGTCGGGGGAACCGCTGAGGGTTGCCAGCGAATGAGCAAGTTCCCCCATGCCGGGGTTATGGGCGATGATCATCACACGTTCCGCCGGCGGTGGCGTCTTCATGACCGCCTTCAGAAGCGTCGCGCTATCGGCCAGATAGAGCTCGGGATCGAGATGCTGTTCGACTGTCCGGTCGAACTGGGCGGTGACGATGTCGAACGTCTGGCGCGTGCGCTCGGAGTCCGACACCAAAGCAAGGTCGGGAACGAGACCGCGTTCGCGCAGATGCTTGCCGATCAGGGCCGCATCGCGTTCGCCGCGATCGGTGAGTTTGCGGCCATGGTCGCCGTTGGGCGAGGAGCGCTCCGTCTTGGCGTGGCGCAGAAGAATGAGCTGAAGCATGGTCGCTGTTACCGCTCACGCCGATTGAGGAAGACGAGGCGTTCGAACAGATGCACGTCCTGCTCGTTCTTGATCAGCGCGCCGTGCAGCGGCGGGATGGTTTTCTTGGGGTCGCGCTCGCGCAGGGTTTCGACGGTGACGTCCTCGTTGAGCAACAGCTTCAGCCAGTCGAGCAGTTCGGAGGTCGACGGCTTTTTCTTGAGGCCCGGAACATCGCGGACTTCGAAGAAAATCCGCAGCGCTTCTTCGACCAGCCGCTTCTTGATGCCGGGGAAATGCACGTCGACGATGCGCTGCATCGTGTCGTGATCGGGGAAGCGGATGTAGTGGAAGAAACAGCGGCGCAGGAAGGCGTCCGGCAGTTCCTTCTCATTGTTGGAGGTAATGACGACGATCGGCCGCTTGACGGCGCGGATGGTTTCGCCGGTCTCGTAGACATGGAATTCCATGCGGTCGAGTTCGAGCAGCAGGTCGTTGGGGAATTCGATGTCGGCCTTGTCGATCTCGTCGATCAGCAACACGGGCCTGATGTCACTGGCGAAGGCTTCCCACAATTTGCCGCGCCTAATGTAGTTGCGGATGTCGGACACTCTGGGGTCGCCGAGCTGGCTGTCGCGCAGGCGCGACACCGCGTCATATTCGTAGAGGCCCTGCTGGGCCTTGGTGGTCGATTTGATGTGCCAGGTGATCAGCGGTGCCTTCGTCGCCTGGGCGATTTCCTCGGCCAGCACGGTCTTGCCCGTGCCAGGCTCGCCCTTGACCAACAGGGGACGTTCCAGAACGATGGCCGCGTTGACGGCCACCTTCAGATCGTCGGTGGCGATATAATTGTCGGTCCCTTCGAAGCGCATCGCGCTGATCACCCTTTCTGTTTCAAGCTCGCTTTATCAACGTCACAATCGCCAGGATTATGACAGCGCCGATGGTGGCGTGGACGATCGATCCGATGACACCGGCACCGAGCGAAATGCCTAAACGGGGAAACAGCCATCCGGCGACGAAGGCGCCGACAATACCCAGAATAATGTTGCCGAGAAGGCCGAAGCCCCCGCCGCGCACGATGACCCCGGCAAGCCAGCCGGCGATGGCGCCGATGATGAGCGTGGTAAGAATTGCCGTTAATTCCATGAACAGCCTCCGTCCCGTGGTCCCAAGCCCGAAACCGGGCCAGACTCAACGAAACTAGTGCGGCCCCGCGACGATGGCGAGCGGTTTCTTGGGGCGGCTTCTTGGATCGCTCAGAGGGCGGTTTCGTTCGCTGGCCGGCTGCGCTATGGCCTTTAGAGAGAGTCTAGAAAAATCATTTGGAGGAAACGACATGGCCAGAAACGACATGGCGCAAACCCGCCGCATCGACGTTCATCACCACGTCCTGCCGGAATTTTACAAGGACGTGCAGCGGCAGGCCGGCATCACCGGCAGCGCCTATCAGGCCTTCCCGGAATGGAGCGCGGAAAAGTCCCTCGCCTTGATGGACGAGACGGGCACGGCCACCAGCATTCTGTCCTTCACCTCGCCAGGCATTTTCTTTGGCGATGTGGCGCAGACGCGAGCCTTGGCGCGGCAGTTCAACGATTGGCTGGCGGATCTCGTGGCGCGTCACCCCAAACGTTTCGGCGCTTTCGCCTTTCTGCCTTTGCCGGATGTCGATGCGGCTTTGGCCGAGATCGCCCGCGTCTTCGACGATTTGAAGCTCGATGGCATCTGCCTGCTGACCAGCGTCGATGAGCGCTATATCGGCCATCCGGATTTTTGGCCGGTCTACGAGGAATTGAACCGGCGCAAGGCGGTGGTGTTCATCCATCCCTGCTATCCGCCGGGCACCGAAGCGCGGGGCTGGGACATCCCGCGCATGCTGATCGACTATCCGTTCGAGACAACGCGTGTCGCCACCAACCTGATCTTCAATGGCGTCACCGAGAAGCTGCCTGATATCAAGTTCATCCTGTCCCACGCCGGCGGCACCTTGCCGATGCTGGCGCATCGCATCTCGCTGTTCGACAAGAAGACCAAGCAGCAGGGCAATTACCCCAAGGGCGCGCTGCATTACATTTCACGTTTCTACTATGACACGGCGCTCAGCGGCCATGCGGCACCTCTCGACGCGCTGACCGCTTTCGTGCCGCCATCGCAAATCTTGTTCGGCACAGACTATCCCTATGTGTCCGAGGATATCGCCATCGCCGAAACGAAGGGGTTTGCGGCCCATGGCAAGTTCGATGCGGCCACCCGCGCCTTGATCGATCGCGGCAATGCGGAAGGGCTGTTTCCGCGCCTGAAGGAGCTTTAGGCGGTTGGACAGGGCAGGTGCGGAAGGTTAGGATCGCCTCATGTTCCTGACCTTCTTCACGGCGCTCAAGGATGCGCAGGTGCCCGTCACCCTGCGCGAATATCTCGTGCTGATGGAAGCGCTCGATCAGGATTTGGCCGACAAGTCGGTCGATGAATTCTATTATCTAGCGCGCACCATTCTGGTGAAGGACGAGCGCAATCTCGATCGCTTCGATCGCGTGTTCGGCACCGTGTTCAAAGGGCTGGAGAGCCTGGTCGAGGCCATGGAAAAGGCCGAGATCCCCGAGGAATGGCTGCGCAAGCTGGCCGAGAAATATCTCACCGACGAGGAAAAGCGGCAGATCGAAGCCATGGGCTGGGAGAAGCTCATGGAGACCTTGCGGGAGCGGCTGCGCGAGCAGAAGGGCCGTCATCAGGGTGGCAACAAATGGATCGGCACCGCCGGCACGTCGCCCTATGGCGCCTACGGTTACAATCCGGAAGGCGTGCGCATCGGCCAGGACGGCAACCGCAATTTCCGCGCCGCCAAAGTGTGGGACAAGCGCGAGTTCAAGGATCTCGACGGCGACATCGAGCTTGGCACGCGCAACATCAAGGTAGCGTTGCGGCGCCTGCGTAAATTCGCCCGCACCGGCTCACCCGACGAACTCGATCTCGATGGCACGATCCGTGAAACCGCGCAGCGCGGCTATCTCGACGTGCAGATGCGGCCCGAGCGGCGCAATGCGGTGAAAGTGCTGCTGTTCTTCGACATCGGCGGCTCGATGGACTGGCACATCAAGCAGGTCGAGGAATTGTTCTCGGCGGCGCGCACCGAGTTCAAGCATATGGAGCATTTCTATTTCCACAACTGCCTCTATGAGGGCGTGTGGAAACAGAACGTGCGCCGCTTCACCGATCGCACGCCGACCTGGGACGTGCTGCACACCTACGGCCACGACTATAAGGTGATCTTCGTCGGCGATGCCTCGATGTCGCCCTATGAAGTGACGATGCCGGGCGGTTCGGTCGAGCACAACAATTCGGAAGCCGGCATTGTCTGGCTCGATCGCGTTACACGCACCTATCCGCATGCGGTGTGGCTCAATCCGGTGCCGCAGAACCAATGGCGCTACACGCAATCGATCAAGCTGATCGAAGCGGCCATGGAAGGGCGCATGTTCCCGCTCACCATCAAGGGCCTCGAAGAGGCGATGCGGGAATTGGTGCGGTAGAGTTCACGCGCTCCGTGTCATCCCGGACGCGCCAACGGCGCGATCCGGGACCCAGGGGCAAATGCTTCAAAGTTGGTGATGTTGCGCTCTACCACGCGCCCCTGGTTCCCGGGTCGCCTGCGGCGCCCGGGATGACACAAAGGCTGTGGCGCACTTACGCGCGGATAGCGCCGGATTTCACCGCGCCGCTGCGCGCCTTCACGGCGGCGCGGCTGTCGACGGCGATGCCGATCCACATGCCGGCGGCAATGGCCGCGATAGCGAGGAAGGAGCCGGGCGACAGGGTGGAGACGCCGGACAGGCCCTGGCCGGTGGTGCAGCCGAGCGCCATGACGCCACCAAAACCCATCAGAATGGCGCCGCCGAGATAGCGCAGCATCTGGCGCGGACCATCGAAGCCTTGCAGGCGGAAGCGGCCGCCGATCAGCGACGACAGGAAAGCGCCGCCGAGCGCGCCGGCGAGGAAGGCGACGCCGAAGTCGATCTTCGCGCCCGTATAGGTCATCAGATATTGCACGCCATTGGCCAAAGGCGCGATGAACGCGCCGCTCCACGGCTGCAATTTGTCGAAGCCGTCGTCGCCGAGCAGAACGGAAGCGCTCCAGCCCGCCGCAATGGTGGCGCCGATGGCGACGGCGGCAAAGCCGCGCCAAGCGCCGGCGAAAACGGCCAGCGCCAGAGCGGCGATCAGCGCGACAGCGGCGATCACATAACGGCCGATGGCGGCGAGCCCGGCAGTGGTGGCGAGATCGGCGGCCGGGGCTTCAGGGCGGGCGATGGCTTCGATCGGCAGGCGCGGTGGCGCCAGGATGCCGCGCATGGTGGCATAGGCGGCAACGCCAGCGACGAGAATGACGACCATGGCGCGCAGATTGCCGCTGGCGGCGAGCACGGTGAGACGGCCGGCGCAGCCGCGCGTCATCGCCGCGCCCAGGCCGAAGATCAGGCCGCCGACGATGAGGCCGATGAGGCCGTTGGTGTTGGAGAGATAGACCGAAGCCGACAGATCGAGCACGCCGGCGCCGACGAGAATCTGGGTGAAGGCGAGCGCGGCCAGCACGCCGGCGAAATAGGCGGTGAGACGGCTGTTGGAGCCCTCGTTGCGCGCTTCTTTCAGGCCGCCGAGCAGGCAATATTGCGAACTCTCCGACAAAGCGCCGAAGACGAGGCCGATGAGCGCGGCGGCCAGCGCCACGGCGAGGCGCGGTTCGCCAGCAAAGGATTGGATCTGTTCGAGCATGACACGCTCCGCCGGATGCACCGGCAGTTGACATCTGCCTCGTATATAGGCGCATCGGTGATGGATAACAATGTGATTTAAGTATAATCACATTCTTAATTTGTATTATACGGGAGCCGGCGCAGCTGATCTGCCGGCTCATCGGTCTTGAACTTGGTGTTTGGTTCAACCGCCCAGCGCTTGGGCGATGGCGGCGATGGCTTCGTCGGCCTTGCTGCCATCAGGCCCGCCGGCCTGGGCCATGTCGGGACGGCCGCCGCCGCCCTTGCCGCCGAGCTTTTCGGAGGCGACGCGGACGAGATCGACGGCGTTGTACTTATCGGTGAGGTCGCGGGTGACGGCGACCACCGCACCGGCCTTGCCGTCGGCAGTGACGCCGACGATGGCGACGATACCCGAGCCGACGCTCTGCTTGGCTTCGTCGGCTAGCGACTTGAGATCCTTCATCTCGACGCCGGAGACCGAGCGGCCGAAGAATTTGACGCCGCCGATGTCGCGCACGGCATTCTCGTTGCCGCCGCTTGAACCGCCGCCCATGGCGAGCTTCTTACGCGCGTCGCCGAGTTCCTTATCGAGCTTGCGGCGTTCGTCGATGAGATTCGACAGACGGTTCGCGGCTTCACTCGCCGGTGCCTTCAGCAATTGCGAGACTTCGCGCAGACGCCGGGCTTCTTCGTTGAGATGGTGGCGGGCGCCCTCGGCGGTCTTGGCTTCGAGGCGGCGTACGCCAGCGGCGACGGCGCTTTCACCAACGATGGTGATCAGGCCGATGTCGCCGGTGCGCGCCACATGGGTGCCGCCGCACAGTTCGACGGAGAAATCACGGCCAGCGTTGTCGCCGCCGGCATTGGTGCCCATCGACACGACACGGACTTCATCGCCGTATTTTTCACCGAACAGCGCGCGCGCGCCCGAGGCAATGGCATCCTCGATGCCAAGCACGCGGGTGATGACCGGCTCGTTTTGCAGCAAGACTTTGTTGGCAATGTCCTCGATCTCGACAAGCTCCGCATCGGTGATCGGCTTGGGGTGCGAGAAGTCGAAGCGCAGGCGCGTGTCCTCGACCAGCGAACCCTTCTGGGCGATGTGATCGCCGAGCACCTGGCGCAGCGCCTCGTGCAGGAGATGGGTGGCCGAATGGTTGGCGCGGATCGCCGTGCGTCGAATATGATCGACCGTCAGTTCGACCGGCATTTCAAGGACGAGTTTCGAGGAGTCCTTCGCCACCTCCACTTCATGGACGAAGAGATCGCCCAGTTTCTTCTGCGTGTCCTTGACGGTCGCTTTGACACCGGCGGCGGTCAGGCGGCCGATGTCGCCGACCTGGCCGCCGGATTCGCCATAGAACGGCGTCTGGTTGACGACGACGAGGCCGCTTTCGCCCGGCAGAAGCTCGTTCACTTCCTTGCCGTCGCGCACGATGGCCTTGATGATGCCTTCGGCCGCTTCGGTCTCGTAGCCCAAAAATTCGGTGGCGCCGATGCGATCCTTGATGGCGAACCAGATGGTTTCGGTGGCGGCTTCGCCGGACCCGGCCCAGGCCTTGCGCGCTTCGGCGCGCTGGCGCTCCATCGCCGTGTCGAAAGCGGGAAGATCGACGCTGATGCCGCGGGCGCGCAGCGCATCCTGGGTCAGATCGAGCGGGAAGCCGTAGGTGTCGTAGAGCTTGAAGGCAGTTTCGCCCGACAGGCTGGCGCCGGCAACCAGCGTCTTGGTCTCGTCGTCGAGAATGGCGAGGCCGCGCGCCAAGGTGGTGCGGAAGCGGGTTTCCTCAGTGCGCAGCGTTTCGGTGATCAGCGCTTCGGCGCGCACCAGTTCCGGATAGGCGCGGCCCATTTCGCGCACCAGTTCCGGCACGAGGCGCCACATCAGCGGCTCCTTGGCGCCGAGCAATTGGGCATGGCGCATGGCGCGGCGCATGATCCGGCGCAGCACATAGCCGCGGCCTTCGTTCGACGGGGTGACGCCGTCGGCGACGAGGAAGGAGGACGCCCGCAGATGGTCGGCGATGACGCGGTGGCTCGCCTGCTGCGGACCATCGGGATCGACGCCCGTCGCATCGGCGACGGCGCGAATCAGCGCCCGCATCAGGTCGATGTCGTAGTTGGAATGGACGCCTTGCAAGATCGCGGCGATGCGCTCGAGGCCCATGCCGGTGTCGATCGAGGGGCGGGGCAGCGGCACGCGATCGCCGGGCGCGATCTGGTCGTACTGCATGAACACCAGGTTCCAGAATTCGAGGAAGCGGTCGCCGTCCTCGTCGGGCGAACCCGGCGGTCCACCTTGCAGGGCCGGGCCCTGGTCGTAGAAGATTTCCGAACACGGACCGCAGGGGCCGGTGTCGCCCATCTGCCAGAAATTGTCGCTGGTCGGGATGCGGATGATGCGATCGTCGGAGAAGCCGGCGATCTTGCGCCACAGCGCATGGGCTTCGTCGTCGGTGTGATAGACGGTGACGAGCAGGCGGCTCTTGTCGAGGCCGAATTCTTTCGTGATCAGCTTCCACGCCAGTTCGATGGCGTGTTCCTTGAAATAATCGCCAAACGAGAAATTGCCGAGCATTTCAAAGAAGGTGTGGTGGCGTGCCGTATAGCCGACATTGTCGAGGTCGTTGTGCTTGCCGCCGGCGCGCACGACCTTCTGGCTGCTGGTGGCGCGGTTGTAGGGCCGCTTCTCGACGCCGGTGAAGACGTTCTTGAACTGCACCATGCCGGCGTTGGTGAACATCAAGGTCGGGTCGTTGCGCGGCACGAGCGACGACGACGGAACGATCTCGTGACCATTCTTGGCGAAGTAGTCGAGGAAGGTCGACCGGATTTCGTTAACGCCGCTCATTTTGGGAAACTAAACCTCACCCGTCGTTGCAATTGGCTGCGGCCCCAAGCAGGCGGCATGCCGGGCGGGCTTGCGCTGATCATGGTCGCAGGGGTGCTTGGCGGAGCCTGGCACCACCGGAAGCGGCCCGTTCTAGCGTGGTTTGGAGGAAAATGAAAAGGCCGCTGTTTCGGGGCTGTTTGCCGGGGAAGGCTGGACCCGATGGCTTTCAGAAAAGCCGCGATTGCAGCGCCCGTGAGCAGGCAAAAAGGCCGAGGGGCTAAAAAGGGGGGGCGAAACGGGAGCACGCCGGACATACGCTCCGGCGACGCGCTCCCGTTTCGCAAGACGGGTGGGACAGGGAGGGGCCTGTAGAGGGGACCGTTCCACAAAACCGATGCGAAAACGTGTTGGCGGCACTGCTTCACGTTTTCGATGCGACCCTGCCCGCGCCCGTATTCAGCGCAAAGAGGGATCTTTGCCTTATTCGTCGTCTTCCTCGGCAGGGCCAGCGTCGATCTGCTCGGCGATCAGACCGGCATTCGCGCGGATGGCGGCCTCGATGCGGTTGGCGACATCGGGATTGTCCTTCAGGAAGGTCTTGGCATTCTCGCGGCCCTGACCGAGGCGCTGGGAATCATAGGAGAACCAGGCGCCGGATTTCTCAACCACGCCGGCCTTGACGCCAAGGTCGACCAGTTCGCCGTTCTTCGAGATGCCTTCGCCGTACATGATGTCGAATTCGACCTGTTTGAACGGCGGGGCGACCTTGTTCTTGACCACTTTGACGCGGGTCGAATTGCCGATGACCTCTTCGCGGTCCTTGATGGCGCCGATGCGGCGGATGTCGAGGCGCACTGAA